>OMJG01000199.1_pt1 | contig 45953 bp, 45 predicted proteins | sample 1646431 | NCBI WGS metagenome assembly OMJG01 (sample SAMN03771674, study PRJEB25209) | food metagenome | isolation source: Cotija cheese | place: Mexico:Jalisco,Michoacan | collected 2011-12-12 | reverse complement strand
ACCACGATTGAAACCACCAACGTTCAACGGGGGATGGTTTATGATTCAAATGGTATTTCAACCTTTTAATGATTGCTTAAAGTCCCATTAAATCAACATTTACCAAATTATATATTTTAAGTATCGTCCAGCACAATAAAACACGGATCAGAGATTTCCTCTCATCCGTGAAATATCTCGACAACCAGTGGTCGCTTAAGCTGTTTTCCGTTGGGTAATCAGCCCGAAGAACCGTAAGCTGTATAACGCACTGATCCCGACTAAGATATACACGATTCTAGAGATCAGTGCCGCTTGCCCACCAAACAAGGCTGCCACTAAATCAAAGTTAAATGCACCAACCAACAACCAGTTCAATCCACCAATGACTAATACAATGAGAGCTACGATGTCCAAAGTTTTCATGTCGTTCACTCCTTAATTAGCTTAATTTATGGTGCACCTGCATAGTAACAAAGTTCGAACCATTATCCCAATTAACTGCCTATAGTAAAATCGTTATCCCCAGATTATCTCGAAATTTTTACCAGTTTTAACCGCATCTTCAGAATAAATCTGATAAGATTATAGCTGAACGGTCGTCCGCGACCGTTCCCATCGATTCTTGCGGGGGAAGGTACACTGGTTGATCAGTCATTAGCGCCACCCCCAATGAACAACCCGATGATCTATGCTTAAAATTAAAAAAATTGAGGTGGCTTTCTTTGCAAGTACGAAAACGACGCTGGGCACTTTCCCAACGTCAACTCACCCTCTGGGGGGCCTTTTTAGTACCCTTCATTTTGATGTCCGGTTATTTTATCTATCGTCAAATGGCGCCATTTGGCACCAGTAGTTTACTAACCGTCGACTTAGGGCAACAATATATCGACTTTTTTGCCTATCTGCGCCGAGCAATCCTCCATGATCCTAGTAGCATTTTTTATTCTTTCTCTAATGGTATTGGCGGCGAAATGTTAGGCACCTGGTCTTACTATCTTTTAAGTCCCTTAAATTGGTTGTTACTGCTATGCCCCGGAACCAGCTTAACCACTGGTGTCTTCCTACTGACTGTCTTCAAATATGGTCTGGCCGGTTTGAGTTTTGCTTGGCTACTGGAGAAAACAACCGAACAACGCGGGTTTAAAGCCATTATGTTTGCAACGGCTTACGCCTTAATGGGGTGGTCAGTTGCCAATCAACTTAACGTTATGTGGCTGGATGCCGCCTATCTGTTACCCTTGATCTTCTATGGCTTATATCAGCTCATGCACACCGGAAAATGGCGCACTTACGTCATCTGGCTAACGCTCATGTTAGTCGTTAATTACTACATGGCTTACATGATCTGCTTGTTCATGGTTCTAGCCTTTTGTTGGTTAGCCGTTGACCGCTTCTCCACTTGGCGTCATTTTGGGGGGCAAGCCGGTAAGTTTGTCCTTGCATCAGCTATCAGTGGCCTATTATCTGCCTTTGTCTTACTGCCGACTTGGTGGTCACTGTCACAGAGTAAGGCCCAGTATACCGTCACCACCTTCAAATGGCATTTTGATTTCTTTCCACCTAAGATGCTCGCCAAATTTTTCTTGGGCGCCTTTAACTTTGATCAAATGCCCGATGGCACAGCTAACTTATTTATTGGGGCCATCGCCCTATTAGGCAGCCTCTTTTACTTCAGTGATCGGCGAATCAAACTTCGTACTCGGATTGCTTCTGGCGTTTTAACAGCCTTCTTAGCACTATCACTTTGCTTTCAACCACTAGATTTACTCTGGCATGCCGGCCAATTTCCGGTTTGGTATCCTTATCGTTTCTCCTTTATTGTTAGTTTCTGGTTAATTTGGCTCGCGGCACAAACCTTGACTGCCGATTTTCAGCCAGGATGGTTAGCCATCGGCTTAGTGACCCTCATCGTTATTGCCGGTAGTGCTTACGTGGGGATTAACTTAGCCAAGTTCAAGTTCTTGACGTTAAATCAATTACTGCTAGGGTTACTGTTCGTCATCCTCGCCCTTGCCCTAATTACCCTGCCAATCAAGCATCATTGGATCTATCCTTTAACCTTTCTGGTTATCGGGGTGACCGAAGTAGCGGCTAACGCATTCATCTCTTTGAACAATATTAGTTACGTGTCTCAAAGTGAATACGGTAACTACACGAATGAACTTCAACGACTCGTTAATTGCGTACAGAAGCGCGATCATGGTTTCTATCGCATCGGTAAAACCTTCTTGCGCACCAAAGGAGATGCTTTCCAAACTGGTTACAATGGTGGTGGCGTCTTTTCATCCGTATTGCCCAAAGCAGTTCCCACTTTCTTTGGCAATATTGGTAATCCTGACGGTGACGGCTTTGTTGAGTACAGTAACGGCACACTAGTTACTGATTCCTTGCTCAACATGAAATATTATTTCCAGCAGAACCAATTAGCGGGCGCACTCAGTGGTACCAGTATCTTACCGGCTTCATCTAATAAGGCAGATCTCGCCGATTACCAAAAAATCAGCAGTGACCACTGGGCAACAACCTACAAAAACCAGTATGCCCTTCCTATGGGCTATGCAGCCAATCAGCAAATTCTGACTCTAAAAAATAAAACCGCTGATCCAACACAGTATCAGGCTAACTGGCTAGCCGCTTTAACCGGCAATTCCCAAGACAAGCAGTTATATACCGCTGAGAATTTTGATCAAGTCACCTTCCAAAATATTAATCAGCAGACTAAAATAACGGGCGCCGTCTTGCAGAAGAAAAACTTACTAAAGCCCGGCAAGATTACCTTGACCTTCACGCCGACCACCAATGATGCCTACTACTTCACTTTCGGATCAACCGTAAATCCGGACAACGCGACCTTTATCTTGAATGGCAAGACACTCAACCAATACAAGACTTACCGAAATACCATTTTGGTTAGTGCCGCAGACCACGCCAAAGGACACCAACAAAAGTTAACCATTCAACTTAGCAAGGGCTCCCTATGGTTGGATAACTTCACGCTGTATCGTTTAAACACCCCTCGTTTCCAGGCTGCGATTAATCAACTGAAGACGCAGCCTTGGCATTTGACGACGCATACTAGTCGTTACTTCAAGGGCACGATTACCAGCAAACACGCTGGCCAGGTTCTGAACACATCTATCCCATATTCTCAGGGGTGGCATGCCACAGTCAACGGTCATGCCGTCAAGACTTATAAAACGATTGGCATGTTTACCGCGGTCAAATTACCTAAGGGTAACAGTACCGTCACGCTCGCCTATTGGCCGCCTCTGCTTAATGTGGGACTGCTGATTAGCGGTGGAACGTTCATTATTCTTCTCGGCGGTTGGTGGTTCTCTCGCCGCCACCAATAATTTAGTCCATTATAAAAACGCATGACCGCAAAGCTGGTCATGCGTTTTTTACTAGTGATCTAATTCCCCATTTTCCGCATACCGATAAACGGGGCCATCCGTTTGCGCATCGTAATCGACCGTCAGATCATAACCAACAAAGAACCATTGGTCACCTTCCGTAATGTAGTAGGTTACGTCGTCCTTTTTTTCTGCAACGATTGGATGGCGGGGGTGATCATCCGGGGTCATTCCCAGAGAAAACCCTTGATGGACCGGCGTTTTTCCGTAAACTTTACCGAAAAAACGAATGCCGCGGCCGGTCATTCCCATATCCTCACGAAACCACTTACTTGCTGCATCAGTCACCGTAATTTTCATATTGATAGGACTCCTCTTTAGCAAACTATGAATCCGGTTTCAACCTTATTTATACCACTTTCCCCAGGTATCTGGCAAGCAGCTTTTCACAAACTCTTGTCGTGCTATTATTATGCCTGATTTTCTTCTAGTTAGCGACCTATTTGCTCAGCTGACTGAAACACCATTGATAAGTTACCGCTAACTAACCAGCAAAAAGGCCCTTAATCCAACCAATTGTATCTAGCAAATATCGATTTTTTTGTGATTGCATACATCAAAGGTATAAAAAAAGAGTCAGCCCCCTTTAACTGGGACTGAATCTCTTAAATGCTTTTAGTCGACCGCAATCACTTTCACGGTCATGTCACCACCAGGTGTTGGGAAAGTCACTGTCTCACCCACACGGTGCCCTAATAACCCCTTAGCAATTGGCGAATCGTTTGAAATCTTACCCGACATAGGATCTGCTTCAGCAGCCCCTACAATGGTATATTCTTCTGGTTCGTCATCGTCTTCTTGGAATGTTACCTTTTTACCAACGGTGATTTCGTCTTTATCCGTATCATCATTGTCGATAATCTGCGCGTATTGAAGCATTCGTTCTACCGTACTAATCCGCGTTTCTAACATACTCTGTTCATCTTTGGCTGATTCGTATTCAGAGTTTTCTGATAAATCACCATATGATCGGGCAATCTTAATCCGATCGATCACCTTCGGGCGTTGCACCATTTTTAAATCTTCGAGTTCGGCTTCGAGCTTTTCCTTACCCTCTTCAGTCATTGGATACATTTTTTCTTGTGCCACACTGGCCACCCCTTTTACTTATCTTTTTTATTTTTGAACGAAACGTTCCGTCCAACTTAACTTATCACTTTTAGAAAAGGTTAGCCACGCTGGGCTAACCTGTCTTATTCTATATGCTTGTATCAGGATTGTCAAAAACTTCTTTATTACCGCTAGCTTCTAGAATTGCGCGAATTTTTGTAACCAATAAGTCAATGGCAACTTGGTTCTCGCCACCCTCAGGAACGATTAAATCAGCGTAGCGTTTGGTTGGCTCAACGAATTGGTGATAAGTTGGTTTAACTGTCGCCAAATATTGCTGAATAACTGAGTCCAGTGAGCGGCCCCGTTCATTCATATCCCGTTCGATTCGGCGAATAATCCGAATATCATCATCCGTATCAACAAATACCTTAATATCCATCAGGTCACGTAGTCGCTCATCATCTAAGATTAAGATACCTTCCAGAATAATCACGTCACGGGGTTCCTGATGAATCGTCTTATCGCTTCGCGTTGACAACGTGTAATCATAGACCGGCTTCTCAATTGGCTCATAGCGCAACAATTGCTTGAGCTGCTTAATCAACAGATCCGTATCAAAGGCCAATGGGTGGTCATAATTAACTGCGGCCCGTTCCGCCATTGTCATGTCTGATTGATCATTGTAGTAAGAATCCTGTTGCAAAATCATAATAGAGTGGCCAATTAACTGATTAAAAATGGCCCGACTAACAGTCGTCTTACCACTACCAGACCCCCCAGTAACCCCAATAATGATCGGTCGTTTCTTCTCTGCCAACACTGTCGCCGTCCTTTACTTATTATCACTCGCAAGTGAACTTGTCTTTTCTTGATGCTGTGCGTAAGTCTTAGAGAAGTAAACCTTCCCCGTTTTGGTGTTCGCAATGAAGTAATAGTACCCCTTGCTCCGATCCGTTGGATGCAAGACCGCTTTAATTGACGAAACACTTGGGTTGTTAAATGGTCCTGGTCCGTATCCTGTATGAATATACAAATTATATGGAGACTTTACTTTTAAATCTTTATACGTTAACGTCTTTTTCGTTGTCTTTAACGCATACTGGACAGAAATATCAGATTGAATGGCCATCCCCGCTTTAATCCGGTTCAAGAACACACCCGCAATCTTATTCCGATCTGCTTGGGTAACCCCTTCGCGTTCCACTAATGAAGCCAACGTTAAGACTTCTTGAACTGAGCGCTTCTGTTTCTTAATTGTGGCATAATTCCCTTGCAGGTTTTCATCCGTTTTAGCCACCATTTCTGTAATCAATTGCTTCAAGGTCATCTTTTTACCAGCCTGATATGTCGCTGGTGCCAGGTAACCTTCCAACCGATACCGAACATTTTTTGCTTTTTTAGCGGAACTTAATAGTTGCGGATAGCGAGTTGCTAACTGATTGAAGAAAGCTTTATCCTTCATTAGGCTCAAGAATTCTGCTTTGGTGAAATCCGTTTGAGCCGGAATTGCTGTCGCAATCTGATCAATCGTTTCACCCTCACGCACCAACACGTTGCCGGATGTACTTTGGATAGGTTCTGAAGAACCTCCCTTTTGTAATTGCATGGCAATTTGTTTTAGTGTCATTGATGGTTTTAACTGATAATACCCAGCACGAAAATTAGTGTATTTACTGGACTTCACGTAATAGTTAAACACCATTCCGCTTTTAACTACTTTTTTATCCTGTAAAATTTGCCCAATTTTATTTGATGTTGCGCCCATGGGAACGTGGACTTGCACCACTTGGTTATTGCTGCTGTCCATCGGCTTCAACGACGATTGAAAGTAGTGATAACCAATAACGCCAATCGCCACCGCCAAAATAACCAGTAGACTGGCTACCCCAATAATGATCCGACGACCAAACGAGCGCTTTTTTCCCGAATCTTGTCGTGATGGAATAGGATCCTTACCATTATCCAACATATTTCCTCCGTTCTATGCCATAATCTTCTCTATTATACAGAAATTTACAGTCCGCGGGAATACGTAAACGTGACTTTGATGAAATTGTAATCTTTCATTTGCATGCCTCGTAAAAACGCGGTCAGCCCTCAGGCCAATCGCGTTTTATTATCAGAATTAACGAATTTCCGCACCTAATTCATCTTGAAGCCGCTGGGTAACCTTGTCAAAAGCTTGGTTCACCGCATCGTCTACTAACGTCGCATTCTTATCCTGATACGTTAAGGTGTAAGCCAAAGACTTCTTGCCTTTAGGAACCTTCACACCATCGTAAACATCAAACAGTTTGACGGATCTCAGGTAAGCACCGCCACGTTTTTCAATCAACGCCATAATTTGTTCGTTGGTAACCTGATTGTCTACCAGCATGGCAATATCCCGTGTGACTGCTGGATAACGAGAAATGACGTCGTACTGATTTTCCTGCTTAGGCATGTCAATAATTGCCTGTAGGTTCAGCTCAAAGACATACGTAGCCCCAATCTTAAACTGCTTGGCCACAGTCGGATGAATTTGCCCCATAAAGCCAATTCGATGGCCATGCACCAAAATATCTGCCGTTCTTCCGGGATGCATATCAGGCATATCCGAATTAGCCACGTAGGTAACGTCGCCGTTAACCGCCATATCTTTCAGATAAGCCGCAACGATACCCTTGACTTGATAGAAGTCAACTTCTTTTGCCGACTGATCCCAAGCTGCTGGTAGCAGTGTCCCCGTAATTGCGCCAGCAATGTGTTCCTCTTCGCTAGGACGCTCTGTATCCGCTTCACGGTAAAAGACTCGGCCCTGTTCATACAACGCCACATCTTTAACTTTGCGGGCCGTGTTATAAGCAATGTCATCTAATAAGCCCGTAATAATATTCATCCGCAATACCGCATGATCCACACTCATTGGCCAAGCCAAATGGGTGGGTTCGCTGGCCCGCATCATGAACATATTCGCTTTATCTTCCGTTGTTAACGCGTACGAAATCGCCTGATTTAATCCCAGTCCTTCTAGTGAGCGACGAGTGGCCCGCATCAGTTTTTGTGCTGGCGTCAAGGCCCCCATGGTCATCCGTCCCGTTGGCAAAGTTGCTGGCAACTGGTCGTAACCATAGATCCGGGCAATTTCTTCCAAAAGATCAGCTGGAATATGAATATCATTGCGCCGAACCGGTACCGTCACGGTCAATGTCTCTCCGTCAATCGCCACCGTACAACCTAGGCTTTCGAGAATATGACTAACTTGTTCCATAGCCAAAGTCGTACCCAAAACAGCATTGATTCGGCTGAGTGTCAATGTAATCACAGCTGGTGCTGGAATGTTAGCAGCCGCAACCACGGTTCCACTTTGAACCTCACCATCGGCCAACTCGGTCATCATCTGTGCAGCTGCATCTAAGGCTTCTTGTACACCAGCTTGATTGACACCACGTTCAAACCGTTGTGAAGCATCCGTGTGTAAATGGTGCCGTTGCGCAGCCTTACGAATGTGGTCATGCTCGAAGACAGCCGCTTCAATGGCTACCGTGACGGTTCCCTCACTAATTGCGGTATCCAAGCCACCCATGACCCCAGCCAAGGCGATTGGCGCGTGTTCATCAGCAATGACAATATCTTGTGGATCTAACTCATGTTCACCTTCGTCTAGCGTTGTTAAACTTTCACCAGTTTGTGCCGTCCGCACGTAAACATCTTGTCCAGCAAACTTATCGTAATCGAAAGCATGCAAAGGTTGACCATACTTCAACATAATGTAGTTCGTAATATCTACAACGTTATTGATTGGTTGATAACCCGCATTCCACAGCCGGATCTGCAACCACATTGGGCTAGGCGCTAATTTAACTTGCTTAACCAAACGCATGCGATATTGCGATGCTAACTGGTCATCAACGTGAACCGTCAATTGATCGGCAACTGCCTGACCAGCTTCTTTAACCGCTGGTTGTTCTAACTTAACGGGTTGATCGTAGATAGCTGCCAAGTCATGTAGTGTGCCATAAAGACTTAACATGTCCCCACGGTTAGGCGTCACATCCAAGTCAATTAAGCTGTCGTTCATACCTAAGTAATCGTAAACGTCATCCCCAGGCGTCGCGTCAGTTGGCAAAACATAAATACCATCAGCGTAAGCCTTAGGCACAACATCTTCGGCAAACCCAATTTCCTGTAACGCACAGATCATTCCCGCAGATGGGACTCCCCGCATCTTGGACTTCTTGATCTTAACGTTGTTGGCAATCCGTGAGCCTGGTAAGGCCACGATGACGTTCTGACCCGCGGCAACGTTCGGCGCCCCACAAACAATCTGTAAGGGCTCGTCTTCACCAACATCCACTTGGCAAATGTGCAGGTGATCGGAATCGGGATGGGCTTCTAAGGACAAGACGTGTCCTACCACGATCTTCTTCAGGCCATCACTAGGGGTGGTCACGCCATCGACTTCCACGGAAGTGCGTTCGATTTTTTCCGCCAAATCAACGGGTGAAACATTTAAATCCAGGTATTCTTTAATCCAATTATATGAAATCTTCATAGTTGGCGGTTATCCTTTCTTCGTGAATTGGGTCAGGAAACGAACATCATTTAAATAGAAGTTACGGATATCATCAACCCCGTACTTCAGCATGGCAAACCGATCGGGACCAACCCCAAAGGCAAAACCACCATATACATCTGGATCAACGCCGGCCATCTTTAAGACATTAGGGTGCACCATACCAGCACCTAACACTTCAATCCAACCAGTGTTTTTGCAAACGTTACAACCCTTTCCACCACAATTAAAACAGGTAATATCGGCTTCCACAGAAGGCTCCGTAAATGGGAAATAGCTTGGCCGTAACCGCACGTCAAACTTATCACCAAATAATTCGTGGGCCAAAACCTGGAGCGTTCCCTTTAAATCAGCCATCGTAATATGCTTATCAATCACTAAGCCTTCGACCTGATGGAATTGATGTGAATGGGTCGGATCATCCGTATCTCGCCGATAGACAACGCCTGGCGAGATCATCTTTAATGGTCCCTGACTAAAGTCATGCTTTTCCAACGTCCGGGCCTGCATTGGTGAGGTCTGCGTCCGCATCAAAATTTCCTTGGTAATGTAGAACGTATCCTGCATATCCCGTGCTGGATGGTTCTTAGGCAAGTTCATCATTTCAAAATTATACTTGTCCTCTTCAACTTCTGGACCGCTCAGCACTTGATAACCCATTCCCAAGAAGAGGTCCTCAATTTGATCAATGATTTGCTGAATAACGTGCGGCTCACCTTTAGCAACCGGCGTGCCTGGCAAGGTAACATCGATAGCTTCCTTAGCCAGACGGGCATTTAGTACGGCATTTTCCAATTCTTCTCGCCGTTTAGTCAATGCTGCCGTTAAATCATCCCGAATTTCGTTGGCAAAAGCACCAACCTTAGGTCGTTCTTCAGCGTCTAAATCCCGCATACCACGCAACACCTCGGTAATTGGACCCTTTTTACCTAATAACGATACCCGCACTTGATTGACGTCTTTTAGGTCAGTCGATTTTTGAATCTCGGCTAACCCACGTTCATGCAGTTCGTTTAATTTATCTCTCAACGACATAACGTCATCCTCCATTTCTAACTTACTTTTTAGACAAATAAAAAAGCTCCGTCCTAAAACTAGGGACGAAGCATCGCGGTACCACCCTGATTCAGTTAGGGATTTCATCCCCAACCACACTCAGTCGTGATAACGGTCACGTACCGGAACACCTTTTCACAACAACTAAGTTGCGTCCTGGCGACAACTCAAGAACTGAATTCACCTATCGCTTTGAAGTCTGCTCACAGTCTAGGCAGACTCTTCCTGACAAACCGTTCCGGTTACTACTTTTCTATCATCGTTTTTAACTATTACTTCAATTAGCCTAGCGGATTGGGCCGCAGAAGTCAACTACTTCTGGTTCTCCTCAAGCGGACAAGACCACTTGTCAGACCAAGCATGAACCGCCGCCATCACGGGAGCAAATTCTTGGCCCTTCTTAGTTAACTCATATTCAATCAAGGAACTATCAGGAAAAGTTCGGCGTAAAATGACACCGTTATCCTCTAATTCCTTTAGTCGCTCAACCAGCACTCGATCACTGCATCGCGGCACGTTTCGCGCTAAATCCCGAAACCGTTGTGGTCCTTCATGCAAGAGGACATCGATAATCAAGCCATTCCACTTCTTTCCCAAAAAGGAAAAGGTTTGTTCAAAGCGGGGGCACAATTCAAAATCGATAGCCGTGTCTGGTGCTTCTGTCGTCTTCTTTGACATCATTTGCATATTTGTCTTGCCTCCCATCCAGATTCCTTGGAAACTAGGCGTTAGGCGTTACCTTGTCCATCAAGGCTTCCATTCGCTTACGGGCTGGTCCACAGAATTCGTAAACAGCTTCATAATCATCCACCAACGATACAATCGCGCTTTCTCGATACTTCGGCATCGCCAGCGTCGCTCCCCACATGTGTTTAAGGATAATATCCTTTTCCATAGGGCTTAGATCCGTTAATTTTTCGGCATTGCGCAAGGCAACCCGAGGATGAATAAACGCATGCGAGCCTAAATTAAACTTCGTCGTTCGCCAATCATAATAAAACAAATCGTGTAATAACCCACCCCGTGCAGTGGCCCGGGTATTCAAACCAAGTTTCTTCGCAACTAAATAACTATTATACGACACCGAAATGGAATGATCCAATCGGTTAGAGTGATGATGCTGGGTGTAATTCGCCAGGCGTTGGACCGGCTCCTTTGCCAACAAGTCAGAAACTAAAGCAAGGTACTCGGGGTCATCACGCCAAGTAAGTTTGGTCATAGAATGCTTCCTTTTCATTAAAATTATGATTTTCAGTCTCTCAATTACCCTATATCATACTGTCTTTTAGACAAAATGCAACCAAAATGGCCTATTTCTCATCGGGTTTACCTTTTCTTTATGATTAACCCACTAATCGAAACATCACAACACCAGCAGCCACGGCAACATTTAAGGACTCTGCCTGTCCTTTAATAGGGATATAGAGATTTTGTGTCGTTAAACGTTGCAAGTCCGGTGCCATACCATTTCCCTCGTTGCCCATGACAATCGCGCCATTCGTTAGGGCTGGCACGTCACGATAGTCTTGTGCCTGTGGATCTAAATTAGTTCCGTACACTGGCAATTGTCGGGCTGTAAAAGCGCCAATCCAATCATGTAAATCGGCTTCTACCAATTGAATGTGAAACTGACTTCCCTGCATGGCCCGTAAAACCTTGGGCAAGAAACGACTGGCTGTTCCCTTCCCAAACACAACGCCGGTTAGGCCTGCAGCGTCGGCCGTCCGCACCATCGTTCCAATATTACCAGGGTCTTGTACGTAGTCTAGAAACAGCCAAGCCCCCGTCGCAGTTTTAGGATCAATTGCAGTCTCATCTGGCATCGGGGCCGTCGCAAAAATGCCCTGAGGCGTGCCAGTATCCCCAATTGTCTTAGCCAGACTATCCGTTAGTTCGTAAATGGGAACGTCAGTAGGCAAGCTATCTGCATGGGCACTTAACTGCTCAGCAGTCCCCATAATTGCCGTTAAAGGTTGTTGCGCCTTAATAGCCTCTTGAACAAGATGCCAACTTTCCAATAAATAAGTCCGGGTGGCCTTACGCCCTTTTTTGCTGGCTAAGGATCGCCATTCCTTGACGCGCCTATTTTGACTAGACGTAATTTTTTCTTTCACGATAGTCCCTCGCTTTAAGTTATTTCATCTAGTTTACCATATCCGATCAATAACCGGCAGTTGTATAATGGGATAAACGCATTTTTAATCGGGAGGGCATCGTCTTATGGAAACACAAAAAATTCTGGTCAGTGGTCAAGTGCAAGGCGTTGGGTTCCGCTGGTCGGCCACACGACTAGCCAAACAGCTGACGCTAACCGGTACTGTCCGCAATCTCGCTAACGGACAAGTTGAAATCATTGCCACCGGTGAATCTGCAACCCTACAACAATTCTGTCAGCAGCTCAAACACGGCTTATCCCCCTGGATTAACGTGATGACGCTGACAACCCACTCAATCCCAACCCACCAATTTGCCGACTTCCGGATTATTATTTGAAAATGGCCGGTAAATCAAGTAAGATGTTTGATGTTAACGGCGTTCGCGCCGCTGGGAGCAATTAGGCTCTACATCGTTATTTAAAGGGGTTCAAAACAACATATGAAAATCTCCAAAAAAGTTACGGTTACGACCGCCTTGGCGGCCATGGCCCTCTTCTTGAGTGGCTGTGTGCAAACCAAGAATGGTAAACCTTATGGCTTCGTTTACGATTATCTGGCCGTACCTGGACAACACGTGATGGATTGGCTCGCCCACATCTTTGGCGGTAGCTATGGTTGGGCCATTATTATCTTAACCGTGATTGTACGAATGGTCTTATTGCCAATCATGGTTCGTCAAATGCGAAGTGCCACCGTTCAGCAGGAAAAGATTTCAATGATCCGGCCACAGATGACCGCCTTACAGAATCAACAAAAAGCTGCTAAGACACCGGAAGAACAGCAGGCTGCCAGTCAGGCCATGATGGCTTTGTATCGTAACAATGGCATTAGCATGACCGGTGGAATTGGCTGCTTACCGCTCCTGATTCAGATGCCGATCTTCGCCGCACTATATGCAGCTATCCGGTACTCACCAGAACTGTCCAACACCGTTTTCTTAGGTATTCCATTAGGAAAATCTAGCTGGATTCTTGCATTATTGTCTTTCCTCTCTTACCTACTACAAGGATACTTGTCCATGTTGGGGATGCCAGAAGATCAAAAGAAACAAATGCGCATGACATTATTGCTATCACCAGTCATGATTCTCTTCTTCACATTGAGTTCTCCAGCTGGTCTTGGTCTATACTTCTTCGTTGGTGGGTTGTTTGCCTGTCTACAAACATTGATCATCAATTTCTATCGACCACGAATTCGTCGCGAGATTAAGGAAAAGATGAAAGACCAACCGGCTCCGGTTGTTGCACCTGTCGTCAAACCAACACCGACAGCCACAACCCCCAAACCAGTTAGTCAAAAAAATCGTAATCGTAACGCCGGAAAACAACAGCGTCATCGATAATCAAAAAAAGATCGCCGACTTTTTGTCGACGATCTTTTTTATTCTTTCTGATATGATTGTTAATAACAATAAGCCATTTCAAAGGCATTAAATCTGATCCCCAGCCATTCGCCAATACAACGATTGTTAGTAACAACAAGCTTAAACACTAGCTCATTAACAGATTTTGTCGAACACCACTCGGTACTTCTTGTCGCGCCGTTGCTGTCCAAGACTCAACATTTTGGCCTTTCGTCTTAATTTTCAAAAAACGTTGTGGTTTTAACCGCCATTGGGCATCGAACATTACGATACGGGTCTGTCCTCGATCATTATAGGTTGTTAATCGATAAGTGTATTCCTTTTCACCAGCACCCCCAGTAAACTGGCGAACTGGCTTTGTCGTGGTGAGTGCATAAACCGTTTCTGGTTTAACCACTGGATTAACATTATCTAAAGCCATTACCAATTCTGAATGCTTATTCTTCGTAAATTGTGGTAACCAAAACAAACTTCCCCCAATAACGACCACGGCACCGACCAGTAACCACAAAAAGCCTTTGACTAATTTCATAGTAGCTCCCCCTATTTAGTTAGTTACTATAGCAACTAACCTGTTGTTAACAGCATACTTGAATCGTCATTACCTGTCAATCTCTTTACGCTTTTGTCGCATAAAAAATCCGGTTTAAGTCAACTAAACTCAAACCGGATTTTTTATTTTATTCAGATTTCGTTGAATCCTCGCTGTCGTCCACTAACAATTCTGATTGGATTCCTGGAATGTCATTGGCCGCTTGCGTTTGTTCTTTTTTAGCATTAAGCGCCTGTGCCGCTTCCGGTGACAAGATTGGTAATGAAATTCGAAAAACAGACCCATGCCCCAAAGCACTCTCAATTGTGATTCGGCCATGGTAAGCTTCGATTAACCGTTTGGCAATCGCTAAGCCGAGGCCATTGCCCCCTTTGGTACGGGAACGCGCCTTATCTACACGATAGAAACGATTAAAAACCCGCTTGCGATTCTCTTGCGAAATGCCCTCACCGAAGTCCTGAACGGCCACTTCAAGGTTTCGCAAGTCACTTTCGTACGTCAGATGAACTTCCTTACGTGTTTGTGAGTACTTAACCGCATTATCCATCAAAATAATAAGAATCTGTTCCAAATGATTCCGATAAATTTGCGCCTGTAGTGGTTGGTGAACGTCATCATCCAAGATAAACACATAATCCGGGTGGATCATCTTGAAATTATCGAAGACCTGCTCAACCACTTCGCTGACATCCGTCACTTCATTAGGGTAATTAACCTCAATTTGTTCCGCTCGTTGGAGATCCAGCATCTCTTGAACCAAACTCTTCATACGCTTGGTTTCTTGTAACGAGGCCTTGATCGACTCATCCAAAACTTCTGGGTCTTCCTTACCCCAACGATCCAACATCTCCATGTGTCCCTGAATGATCGCCACTGGGGTTCGTAACTCGTGCGAGACATCTTCCACAAATTGTTGCTGCTGATCCATATAGCGCTGTGTCGTATCCAGCATGTCATTAAACAAGCTACCTAGATCACTTAGCTCATCTTGATGATGCATCTCGGGCACTCGCTTATCTGTTTGTGGATCTTCACGTACCGCGTGAATTGTCTCCCGAATTTCTTCAACTGGCCGTAGTAAAAAGGTTGCTAGACTATAACTCAGCACTGCAGCGGCTAAGCCCGCCATCAGCCCTAAGACCACCTCAACCTGTAACAATTTGACTTGCGTGGCACGATAGTCTCGCAAATTATCTGTCACTTGAACATAGCCCAAAATGCGATTACCTTGCTTAGCTCGAATTGGTGACCGTCCCACTAAATTCTTGCGCCCGGACACCGTCTGAGTAGAAATTGACTGTTTACTAGCCCGCCGGAATGAGACATCCCCTTGCCGCGTCGCAAAGAGTGACTGTCCATCGGCATCATAAACCGTTACGGCCTGACTATCACGGGCTAAACTAGCAATCACGGCATTGTTATAGGGCGTCGGCTGCTTGGTCGCTGACACAACTGCTTGGGGACGCAACAGCTGGTTAACATTAGTACTTGTCAGTTGCTTTTGACTGTTCAATTTTTCTACAACAACGTTCAGTGTGTCCGATACGTGAGTTTTTTCCTGGCGCATCAGAACCGTCATAAAGCTGTTAAAAATCAAAAAAACAATCGCAGCAAAAATAACCAAAACACCAAATGCTGTTGATAGCGCCCACTCCCACTTCAAAGAAAACCGAAACCCGGCCTTCTTAGGCGCAACGCTATCACCAGTTAACTCAGGAGTTTTATCGGTTTGGGTCACGACCGCATCACGTACCCTGTTCCACGGACCGTTTGAATGTAGCTCTTCTGGCCAGGAACATCAATTTTATTGCGAAGATATCGCACGTAGACATCAACCACGTTGGTTTCTACTTCTGATTCATAACCCCACACTTTGGTTAACAGGACATCTCGCGCCAAAACAACATTGATATTCTCCATCAAGGCTAATAACAATTCATATTCGCGTTTAGTCAGGTTAATGACTTCGTCGCCCCGACGTACGATGCGGTTTTCCTTTTCAATTGTAAGATCCTTGAACTTAACCGTCGTCTGCTTGGTACTCTTCTGCTCACCCTCCAGGTGAATTCGCCGCAATAGCGCCCGAACACGCGCTAACAGTTCTTCAATTGCAAATGGCTTAACGATATAGTCGTCTGCGCCATGATCTAATCCAGAAACCCGATCAATCACAGAATCACGCGCCGTCATCATAATGATTGGCGTACTCTTAACCTCACGCACGCGGCGAGCAACTTCGATCCCATTCAATTCAGGCAACATTAGGTCTAGCAAAATCACATCAAAATCCTGTGACAAGGCTGCTTCCAGGCCGGTTCGACCATTGAACTGCACGTTGGTTTCGTACCCTTCATGCTTTAACTCCAGTTCAACGAACCGGGCTAGGTTTTTTTCATCTTCAATAATTAAAATTCGGCTCATTACACGTTAACTCCTCTGGCTAATTCGCGGCACCCACTGTCAGCAAAAACACTAACACTGGACGTCCGATTCTCATTTCAACATTTAATTTTATCATATTTTCTCATAATTGTATGCCAAAACTCCCTCCCCACTCACATTTAACTGAAATATTACCTATTCATCACTGTTAGTCGCCGTCTTTTGAAAAATTAACAACCGGTTGCATTCGGATGATAATATTGCTTCTGAAAAATTGATTAGTCATTTGCTTCACATTTATATACTTTTCAGATCAACCAATAATTGCTGTTATATAAGCTTTTTTCATTCATCTTAGGAAAAACGTAATAATTTTTGTGCAAAATTTCACTTGAATATTACTTCCTTTGCAGTATACTGATTCTTGTAGACGAAAAGAAAAGGAGTTTTTTTCATGAAAGCAGCAGTTATTCGCGATTCAGTTGACGGTTACGTTGATATTAAAGATGTTACGCTCCGCCCAATTACTCACGGTGAAGCTTTAGTTAAAATGGAATATTGTGGGTTATGTCACACCGACTTACATGTGGCTGCCGGAGACTTCGGTAAGCAACCTGGTCGGATTATCGGCCATGAAGGTGTTGGTAAAGTCATTCAAGTCGCTGACGACGTCGATAACTTGAAGATTGGCGACCGGGTTTCTGTTGCCTGGTTCTTTAAGGGTTGTGGCCATTGTGAATATTGCCTAACCGGTCGCGAAACGCTTTGCCGGAATGTTCAAAACTCTGGTTTCACAGTTGATGGTGCAATGGCTGAAGAATGTATCGTTGATGCCAACTACGCCGTTAAGGTTCCAGAAGGTTTGGACCCAATTGAAGCCACTTCATTAACTTGTGCTGGTGTAACGATGTACAAAGCCTTGAAAGTCGGCGAAACTAAGCCTGGTCAATGGGTGGAAGTTGTTGGTGCCGGTGGCTTAGGTAACCTGGCTATTCAATACGCTCACAATGTCTTTGGTGCCCACGTCGTTGCCGTTGATGGTAACCCTGATAAGTTAGCTGCTGCTAAGGCTAACGGTGCTGAAGTATTAATCAACCGGCATGACGGTAATGTCGCCGAACAGATTCAAGAAAAGGTCGGTGGCGTGGACAACGCGCAAGTAACTGCTGTTAACAAGGATGCCTTTACACAATCCGTTAACGCCTTGAAGCCAGATGGTAAATTAGTTGCCGTTGCCCTTCCTCAAGGTGACATGGAATTAAACATTGCCAAGACCGTCTTGGATGGTATTTCCGTTCGCGGTTCACTGGTTGGAACTCGTCAAGATCTTGCCGAAACTTTCCAATTTGGTGCTGAAGGCAAGGTTCACCCAATCGTTAAGACCCGTCGTTTGGACGAAGTTAACGATATCATTGACGAAATGAAGAATAACCAAATCGTTGGCCGAATGGTCGTTGATTTCACGAAGTAATTTCGACTTAAAGTAATATTTGAATTAAAAAAACAATTCTGAAAAAGTCATTTTCAGAATTGTTTTTTTAGTTGTCGGTCCTCAAAAGATAATGACGTGTCGTGGCCTTTTTTACGCGGCATCCTAATACAAATACTTCAGTGCCTTTAAATCACCAGCAGAAAGTTGGGTTAGCCCCTGATCAATCGGATACATCACTGACCGCCGATTCGAACTGTGATCGAGTCCTAATGCGTGGCCCAATTCGTGGATCGCCACAGATTCCTTAATACTTTGTCCATACTTCACATTTAGCCCGGCACGTGCATGATTAGCCGTGTAGCCTTGAAGTCCCGTTAATTGCTGAATTTCCGGCCCACCCTTACCTAATTCTAAATAATTAACTTGTTTAGCCGTCATCGTTTTCTGATAAACAAAAATCGTAATCTCATTTTGCTCAGCAGTGGCCTGACCTGCCACTAAGTCAACAATACCGGTCTCATTATAAACAGCGATGGCCCGTTCAAATACCTGTTGAACTTTTACTGGAACATCCGCCGAAAAATGATAATAATACGTTTTCTTTAACGTTTGCGGACGCACAATCGACTCAACTGGCGTGGCACCAGCCGCCTCTTGTCGGCCGACCAGCGGCAACTGAACCCCGATGTTTTTAGCCGCTTGGGCAACGGTCAATTGCGATTGCTTTAGAATCTTTGGCAATTCAGTTTGTACTTGGGGTAAGAAAAAGCAGGCTCCTAGCGCCAGCAAGAACAGAAAACCCAAAAATTTGCGCATTATTTTTGCTCCTATTTTGAATGATTAGGGTTAGTTTACTGGTCCCATTCATTAGAAGCCACTAAAACGCCTGAAATTCTTGAAATGCTACGTTTTTTTAATAACTGACTGCTCAAACGCACTAGACTTCTTTCACTTTAGATAATTGTTAGTCATGTCATGATAGGATTTACCACGCCAATAAAAAACGGTCGCGACTAAGTTAGTCCGACCGTCTGTTTAATCGTGATGCGGTTCTCCCTTGATCTCATGAGAGACATGTCCCAGCATTGCATCAACCATCTCAAGAATGTGGGGATCATCCAAACAATAATAGACATGCTTACCGCGCTTGTGACGTGTCACCAATTGATATCGATAGAGAATCGCCAACTGGTGAGACACAATTGGCTGTGACAACTGAACGTGATCAACAATACTCGACACGTCAGCCTCGTGATTCTCCAAGAAATAAAGAATCTTGATTCGGTTCATGTTACTCAATACTTTATAAATCTTAACGGCTTCCGCTAAGATTGCATCATTAACGGGCATTGTGGTGCTCCTCTCTAGTCTGCAACTAACAAGGCAGCAATTGTACGGAGTACCCCATCACGATCGTTGTCCCAAACGGTAACGTGCTTAGCCTGCGCCTGAATATCGACAGGTGCATTCTTCATGGCATAGCTTTGCCCTACATAGTTTAACAGCGGCACATCATTGGCACCATCACCAAATGCCACAATTTCAGTAGCCGGAATCTGCCAATGCTGAGCCAACCACTGAACGGCTGGTAACTTACCGACGTGTAAACTGACGACATCAACGACACCATAACCACTGTCATGGGCCCTTAGTTGACCCGCGAACCGCTGGTTTAAGTGCTGAACTAGCGCGGCGGCCTGTTCAGGCGCTGTGGAGACACTGATTTTTTTAATACGATCGGTGACGGTTTCGAGGGACATCACTTGTTGCAGATGGTCGTAGAACTTTTCCGCGGCGGCAATTAGTGGTGCCGGTGCCCCAACCTTTGTATAAGAACCTTGTGCGCCGACTAAAATCAAATAAGCATTCCGCAAAAACTCGTCTTGTGCCGCGGCCGACAAGAACATCCGGACTTGCTGAGGTGTCAGACTCCCATCAAAGACTAGCTCATCACCCAGATAAATTGAAGCCCCGTTTTCAGCAATCACCGCCAGATCTGTGGACCAGATTTCTCTAAAGACCTCTTTCAAATGGGCGTATTGGTTACCAGAAGCCAACACGAGTCTTATCCCTCGCTGCTTTAATTGCGACAGCGTTTCTTTAAGCAAAGGTTGATTAAAGCCCTGATCTTGGTGCAACAACGTTCCGTTCAAATCAGTCGCGATTAATTTCACCACAATGTCACTCCTTCGTTAATCCTTGTCGCTTCATTATACGCGATTTTATTGGAAACACAAAAAAGCCCCTAGAAGCCGCGGACTTCATAGGAGCTTTTTATCGATTTAGTTGTTTGCGTTCTTAACCGCAACGACCTGACGGCCATCGTAGAAACCACAACTTGGGCAAACTACGTGAGACTTCCGTAATTCACCACAGTTTGGACATGGTGCTAAGTTCAGGGTAGCCAACTTAATGTGACCCCGACGCATACGCTTTTTCGTCTTAGACGTTTTCCGTGCTGGTACAGCCAAAGAAAACACCTCCTTTAAATAAATTATATCCACTAGTGAAAAAATTTTTAAGGCTCACAAAGGCGATTATTGATCATCCTGATCAGGGAAGAAATCTTTTAACTTTGCAAGACGTGGATCAACTGGTTGATTTTCTTTCTCAACGGCTTCTAAGTCAGCTTCTGCAACAACTTGCCAGTCTTGACCGGCAGGCATCGCTTCACCTTGCTTTTCAGCGTCAGAAAGAATGTGCATCGGAATTTGTAGAATAATGTTATCCCCAACAGCTTTGTCTAAAACAACTTGGTCATCGGAAACGACCATCACAACGTCAGTTTTTTCAAACCGTTGCGTTGCGGCTGGGTCAGACACATAAAACTCCGTCATACTGAAGTTGACGGGTAAATCTACCGGTGCTAAAGATCGGCTAGATGGTACCGTCAAATCCGCAATTACCTGTGCTGTTACGACGACATCGCCACCGTCAATGACGGACACTGTGCCCGTCACGTGAACGGGACTTAAGTCTAAGACCTCGTCGCCATAACGCGCCATTAAATCCGCCTTCAAATCGAGTGTTTCATCGAACAAAAGCGGCTCACTGCGATGGTTCTTCCGCAGCTCGGTCAACGACCATTTCATCGTAATCCCTCCAATGCAACGTGATAAATTATACCTGTCAAAAAATGTGATGTCAAGGTAATTTCCTTGATAGTCACTCAGAATCCGGTTTTTTTATGGGAATCCGGCCATAATCTTGTGGAATTCCCGTCACCAAAGTTCGGAGTGACCCCAACCGATCGTCAAGGGACCCAACGCCCTTCTGCCAATCCCGATTTGCCCGACTAACGAGCGGTAAGGCGACGTGTTTCTTAATCTGGTGTAAGTAGGCCTGCCCTTGCTTGGAATAGCCGAGAACCCGCAAATATTGCGGCTGTGGGCGCATCTCCTCGGGTAACGCCTGTAACAGTAGATAAGCAGCTTGTCGTTGTAGTCGCGTATACGTATACCGTTTGGTTTTTACGATACGCATAAAATCCGCAAACGTGGTTGCTTCTAAAGCTGCTCGCTTCAAGCGATATTCAACGCCCTCCGTTATTTGATAACGTTGCCGCATATCCGTCACGGGGGCACTAATCAGCTGATATCGGAGTAATGGCCAAAAATCGGCCCAGCTTATTAATGATTCTTGCTGCAATAATGCCAACGTCTTGGTCGGCACAACTGGCTGAACCGTCGCCCAATCACCAGCCAAGGACGCCGCACGAATTGCGGTTGCACTGGCGTAGTTTGTACCTTGCATGATTGCAGTGTCATTATGTTGACTCCCCCGTCGTGCTAATGGCACCAACTGTAAGGGTTGTCCTTGCTGCTGATTAGCCACGGCGTAGAAGAAGCCAAGAATATCATTTGCCGCACTCAGCGTAATCCCCGTTTGCTCCCGCAAATAGCCTTGAAATAGTGAGGCATACGTCTGATCAAATCGTTTAAAGGTCGCTGGATCACTCGGCAAATGGGCCATCAGGCAATCATAATCCATATCCGGATGTTCGGTGCCAAAAACAAGCCACTGGCATTTCAAAGCAGCCAAAACCGCCACGGCTCCTTGAGCAAATAAGTGGGCTGGTTGTAGCGCCGCAGCACCCGACAGTTCAACAACGAGGTCGACGCCACCAGCAAGTGCCGCTTCCGTCCGCTGCCACTTGTCCATCATCGCTGGCTCTCCACGTTGAACCCAATTACCACTCATTGCGGCCACAATCACGTCAGCACCCGTTTTTTGTCGTGCTTGTGCAATCTGATAGGCATGACCATTGTGAAAGGGATTGTATTCTGCCACAATTCCCGCTGCTTGAAGTGTCATATTAAGCCTCCCGTGTTACCTCAAAGAACCACCGGGTCGTTTCGCTAGTAACTTCATTCGCACCGAAGTCGGCGCTTACCCGTTTCAACGTTAAACCAGCCTGCTTGAGGGCCGCCTGATAGTCAGCTAACGGATAGGTCCGTTCATGATGCAGTTCTGTCACCTTTCGATATTCACCCGTCTTAGGGTTTTGCGTAAAGAATGTCAAATCGTGTTCAGCCGCATGGGTCTCGTCTTCAATTCCATAACTCGTCCAAACAAAGGCTCGGGTGTCATCGACATAGTTATACATGTACCCTGGGTAGACGTCATCTGTTTGGTGGGGCGTAATCACATCAAACAGAAATTGTCCCCCAACCGCCAAATGGTCGTGCACCTGTGTAAAGGCTTGCGTCACCGCCGTCAAGTCCGGTAAATAACAGAACGAATCGGCAAAGCACGTCACCGTCTGATACTCACCCAACACACTGAGATCCAGCATATCACCAGCCACTAACGGTAAAGCAACATCCGCTTCCTCGGCATGCTTAGCTGCCAAGGCCAACATCTCTTCACTGAGGTCCAAGCCACTGACTTGATACCCATGTTCGGCAAGTAGCACGCCCAACCGACCACTACCACAAGCCAAGTCTAATAGTTCGCCGCTAGTAGGATCAACACGGTCGGTCACAAAATCCAGCCACTGGTCATACATGGCTGGATCAAAAAGTTCATCGTAAAGTTCAGCAAATGATTGATAAATCATGCTTCAACCCACTGACCTAAATCAACCGTTGGGGCATCAGACCACAATTTTTCCAAATTGTAATGACTCCGTTGTTCTTTTTGGAAGACGTGAACCACAACGTCGCCTAAATCAATTAAAATCCAGTTGGCCTCATTCTTACCTTCAACATCGCGAATCTTAACGCCGTTAGCGGCCATCTGATCCGTAATTTCATCGGCAATCGCTTGAATTTGACGGCTAGAGTTAGCCTCCATGATTAAGAAGTAGTCGGCCATTAAACTCACCTTGGTCATATCTAAGGCAGTTAAGTCCTCTGCTCGCTTGTTTTCAGCTGCCTTTACGGCAATTTCTAAAATCTCTTTGCTTTCCATGCATTTTCTCCTCTCGCACTTATAACTAACGGGAAATCCACGCGTTATAAGTGTCAATCGACTTCGGATAAACCGGCTTGCCATTAGTCACCAAATACTGCAACGTCTGTTTTGCTTGAAACGCCACACCTTTAGCTAAATCAGCCGCTGTGACTTTCCGAGCTTCGTCAACGCCAGGAAAGTCACGTTTCGGTTCAATATAGTCTGCCATATAGATAACTTGTTCTAATGGCGACATGTAAACCGCACCGGTTGTATGATGGCGCACCGCATTCAAAATATCCTCATCAAAAATTTGTAGTTCATGTTTAATTAATTCAGCACCAACAACGCCATGCCAAATGGCATTTCCATAGTCCAACAGCATGGGATCTAAATGATAACGTTGAATGGCGGCAATAAAATCTTCATCTGGCCGTTGTTTGGCATAATCATGGACTAAACCGGCAATACTGGCTTTTTCCACATCCACTTGGTTAGCTGTAGCCAATTGAATAGCCGTTTGTTCGACCCGCAAAACATGCCGAAACCGATGTGGCTTCAACGCTTGCTCCAGCTTGGCCACTAGTTGCTCGCGGGTACCCGGAAAAATATGTTCTTGATAATTCAGTTCAGTCACGATATAACAGATGCTCCTTTATATAAAGATCAACCATGGTTGGAACCAGATAACGAATGGACTGCCCACGGCGAACTTGATCGCGAATCATCGTGGAACTAATTCCAATCTGTGGGACGTCCACCCACAAAACAGGATACGGCGACGCGTGGGTAAATCCTTGACGGCAAACCCCAACGAATTGAACCAGCTTTACCAGTTCATCAATTCGGTACCATTTTGGTAAATAGGCAACCATGTCCCCACCAATAATGAAATAATATTGATTTTCGGGGTGGGCTTGTGTCAATTGCAACATCGTATCGTAACTATAGCTCCGACCACCACGTTCAACCTCCGTTAACTCCAAGTCAAAACGTGGATTGTCTTTAATCGCTGCTTTAACCATGGCTACCCGGTCTGCGGCAGGAATGGTCAATTTTCGATCGACATGTGGGGGTTCCGCATCCGGCATAAATAAGACACGGTCCAACCCTAGCTGGGTGGCAACTTGATCTGCAATCACGAGGTGACCCAGATGTGGTGGATTAAAGGTGCCACCAAGAATACCAATCCGCCGTTTTTTGGCCGTCGCGGCCATCTCCGTTGCGACTTGCGTACTCGTTCGTTCCAGAATTTTTACCACGACTTAGACCTCCCTACATGTTTTCCACAATTGGTGAAATCTTTTGATTATCTTCGTCGGTTGCGACCCGGTACAAAACCAGCACACGACCAATCGTTTGAACCACTTGAATATCCGTATTATCTTCAATGAACGCCTTAGTCTCAGCAACTGTGACGTCAGCACTTTGTTGTAAATTAATTTTAATCAGTTCGCGCTTTTCTAGCGCGCCGGTTAATTGGTCCAACCAAACCGTGGTTAAACCATTCTTACCGACTGAAAATAATGGACGCATCACGTGCGCATGAGCGCGTAAATAGCGCTTTTGTTTCCCTCGTAACAAATTGTTATCCTCCAATTTAAATCATTGCGTGACGAATTAAAACACCAACACCAGCAGGTGCCCAACCGGTCACATTAATCCCGGCAGGAACCGTAATCCAACCCAACCCTTCAAAGACCAAATCGCTCTTCGCGGTCGTCTTGAATTCATGAGCGACTAATGGTGGAAAATCATCTTTGTCCACTGCTTGTGGTGGCGTCAATAACTGTCCCAACTGACGCGCATAAAAATCATCAGCATTTTCTAACTTCGTCCGATGAATGTACAGATTGTTTTCAAAGTATGCTGTAAACCCTGACTTAGGACCCTTATTAAAATCAAATCGGGCAACCCCGCCTAAAAACAACGTCTGCTGATCATTTAGCTGGTAATTTTTCGGCTTAACCTGCTTTTGTGGCGTCACGATCTTTAAGTCTTTCCCGGTTAAGAAGTGGGCCATCTGCTGATTTTGAATGATCCCTGGTGTATCCACCAAAACATGGTCATCGTCTAACGGTAATTCAATCTTATCTAGCGTGGTTCCAGGGAACTTAGAAGTGGTGATCAAATCTTTTACCCCAGTATTTTGCCGAATAATTTGATTAATCAGCGTGGATTTACCGACGTTCGTCACACCAACCACGTAGACATCTCGGTCTCCGCGATACTTATCAATCAATTGTAATAAGCCATCGACGGACTGGTTGGTCTTAGCACTTAATAATGTCACATCAATTGGCCGCAACCCAGCTTCATTTGCCCGTTGACGCAACCAGTCACGTAGCTTACTGCGCTTCAGTGAGCGTGGTAGCAAATCTTCTTTGTTACCCACCAGTAAAATCGGATTATCACCCACAAATCGGTGCAAACCGGGAATCACACCACCGTTAAAATCAAAGATATCAACGACATAAACAATCAAGGCGTTAGCATCTTGAATTTGGGTTAACAAATTCAAAAAATCGTCATCCGTTAAACCAACGGGCACAATTTCATTGTAGTGCCGCAATCGGAAACAGCGTTGACAATAGACCTCTTGCTTTTCAATTCCCTTATCCAACGCCGACTGTGGCGTATACCCTGGTGCTGTTGGATCAGTCGTCTGAATGGTGGCGCCACAGCCAATACAATGAAGTGGTTCACCATCAATCAAAACAGGTTCAATGTGCTTTTCGTTCATCAAGATCCTCCTGCCAAGTTAATTCTGGATAGTTGTGACGCAACCGCCACATGACTACCTTTTCCATTAAACGATTACCCTTGGTCACCCACGCATCCGACTTTAAAATCGGCTTGACTAAGACACTGCGTACGCCACTGTGGTGAGCCGCCCAAACATCCGTCAAAAGCTGATCACCAACCATGACGACTTCATCACGGTTCAGATGCCAACGCCGTAACGCCCGCAAAATCCCCCATGATAGTGGCTTTAGTGCCCGGTGAATATAATCCAAGTTAAAAGGTGCCACCGCACGATCAACCCGCTTACGGTTGTTATTTGACACGACAATTACTCGAATCCCTGCCAACTCCAATAAGGTTAGCCAATGCCGTAGCTCCGGTGTCCCATCAGGATTGTTCCACGCAATTAACGTATTATCGAGATCCGTTAAAATCACTTTGATGCCGTTGGCACGCAGTTGTGCCGGGGTCAAATCATAAATATTTTTAACCATCCACGTTGGTTTGAATTGAGAAACCATGCGGGTGACAGCCCCCCTTCGTTTTTTTGCCATCCTTGGCATGTCTAGCATACTATTATACGCAATTCTGCGTAATTTTACCACTCGGAAGACCGATAAAGATTGGCCTTATCCAAAACATCCTAGCAGTTTACAACGCTTAGTCATAAAACAGCTTTCTATTTTTTCAGCAGATTAGCCCCATTCGACCTGCAGAATTTGATCACTTACAAATAAAAAACTATGTAAAAAAACGAGCAGAACCCTAGAATCGGCATGCTCGTTTTTATCCTGCAGAGAACAAGCTCCACAATTAATTTAAAATTAAGCAGCTAAAGCCGTCTTAGCTTGTTCAGCTAAAGCAGCAAATGCAGCAGCATCGTTAACTGCTAAATCAGCTAACATCTTCCGGTTAACGTCAATGTTAGCCAACTTCAAGCCGTGCATCAACTTGCTGTAGCTCAGACCATTCATCCGGGCTGCGGCGTTGATCCGGGCAATCCATAACTTACGGAAGTTACGCTTAGTCGCTTTCCGGTCACGGAATGCGTATTGACGCCCCTTCATAACTTGATCCTTAGCAACCTTGAATAAACGGTGCTTAGAACCACGGTAACCCTTAGCTAACTTTAAAACCTTTTTACGACGTGCGCGTGTAACAGTACCGCCTTTAACTCGTGGCATAATCTTTTCCTCCTAAATCAATTCAAACATTATGTCGACATTTCGTCGACCCGAAAAATTAGTGACTAGCTTACTTTTGTAATAATTCGTGGTAAGTCTTAATAGTCGTTTCGTTCATCATCCGGGTACCACGAAGGTTCCGGCGTTGCTTCTTGGTCTTACCGTGGAAACGGTGAGACGTGTATGCGTTGGCACTCTTGATACCGCCCTTAGCAGTTACTTTGAAACGCTTAGCTGCAGCGCGGTTAGTCTTCATCTTTGGCATAATACGAAATATCCTCCTTAAATCGGTAGCTTAAGCTACCCAATCAATTCTACTTATTCTCAGCGATAGGCGAGAGCATCAGGAACATGCTACGACCGTCCATCTTTGGTCGTTGTTCAACCGTGGCAACATCAGCTGTTTCAGCTGCCATCCGATTAAGCACCTCGCGACCAATGTCTTTATGGGTAATGGCCCGTCCCTTAAACCGGATTGAAACCCGAACCTTTTCACCCTTAGCCAAGAACTTCTTAGCGTTCTTCAGCTTGGTGTTAAAGTCATTGGTATCAATGGTTGGGCTCAAGCGCACTTCCTTAACACTGACCACTTTTTGCTTTTTCCGAGCTTCGCGTTGCTTCTTTTGCAACTCGAACCGGTACTTCCCGTAGTCCATGATCCGGGCTACTGGTGGCTTAGCTTTCGGTGCAACCAAAACTACATCGAGGTTAGCGTCTTCAGCAATCTGCAAAGCTTCTTGCTTACTCTTGATGCCCAATTGTTCACCATCACTGGCAATCAATCGAACTTCGCGTGCGCGAATCCCCTCGTTGACAATCGTGTCATTTGCTATGGTAATCCACCTCCAAAATAATCTCGAGAACTGCAGAAATCTCACTCACAAAAAATGCGGGAACCTTTGATCAGAATCAAACGGCTCCCGCAAGAAATGTCATCACGAAGACGACATTAACGTGCATATCCAGCCCAATAACGTTAGTCATAAGGCGAGAAGCGGAAGCCTCTGCTTAATTTCTCAACTTAACCATCATACCAGCCAAGCACTGCCTTGTCAATGCTATTTAGCAAATACTCGTATTAGTCGTTTTCGCGACTGTAAGACGCAATATCCGCTAAGATTTCCTTAACAAAGGCATCACTACTCATTGACGTTGTTTGGTCTTCGCCGTACTTCCGAACGGAGACACTACCGTTACTCATTTCATCTTCACCAACAACTAAGGTGTATGGAATCTTGTGAGTTTGCGCATCGCGAATCAGGTAACCCATCTTTTCGCCCCGCTTGTCAACATTAACCCGAATATCAGCAGCTTTTAACTCAGCAGCTAACTTATCGGCATAAGCGCCATGCTTTTCTTCAGAAACTGGGATAATCGTCACTTGCTTAGGTGCTAACCAAGTTGGGAAAGCGCCCTTGTAAATTTCTGTCAGGTAAGCCGTGAAACGTTCCATCGTGGAAACCAAGCCACGGTGAATCATCACTGGACGGTGTTCTTCACCATCAGCACCGACATAATGTAAGTCAAACCGTTCTGGTAACATGAAGTCCAATTGAATGGTTGATAACGTTTCTTCGTTACCCAGTGCCGTCTTTGTTTGCACATCCAGTTTAGGACCGTAGAAGGCAGCTTCCCCTTCAGCTTCAACATATGGTAAGCCTAGGTCATCCATAGCACCTTTCAACATAGCTTGGGCGTTGTTCCACATTTCGTCATCATCAAAGTACTTTTCCGTGTTCTTAGGATCACGGTAGCTCAAACGGAACGTGTAGTCCTTGATGTCAAAGTCAGCGTAAACCTTAACCATCAAGTCCAAGATACTCTTAAATTCATCTTGAATTTGTTCTGGGGCTACGAACGTGTGACCATCATTTAAGGTCATTTCCCGAACCCGTTGCAAGCCACTCAAAGCACCTGATTTTTCGTAACGGTGCATCATCCCTAATTCAGCAATCCGTAAAGGTAATTCACGGTAAGACCGAATGTGGTGATTGTAAACTTGAATATGACTTGGGCAGTTCATTGGCCGTAATTCAAGCATTTCACCATCACCCATGTCCATTGGTGGGAACATGTCTTCTCGGTAGTGTGCCCAGTGACCAGATTGCTTGTACAGATCCAAGTTAGCTAAGACTGGTGTGTAAACGTGTTGATACCCATTGGAAACTTCCTTATCAATGATGTAACGTTCAATCGTCCGCCGAATCGTGGCCCCGTTTGGCATCCAGTATGGCAAACCAGCACCAACCTTGGGATCAACAAAGAACAAGTCTAATTGATTCCCGATTACTCGGTGATCACGTTCACGCGCTTCTTGGCGACGAGCAAGATCGGCATCCAAGTCAGCTTGTTTGTAGAAGGCTGTCCCATAGATCCGTTGTAGCATTGGATTTGAAGACTTACCTTGCCAGTAGGCACCAGCAACTGATAACAACTTAAATTTCTTAACATCACCGGTATTGGTCAACTGTGCCCCATCACTAAGAATTTGGTAGTCACCAATCTTTAAGAATGGTACACTATCGCCATCAACCGCATTAATCAACGCTGTCGTGAACTGATCGTCCTTCGCATCAGCTAAGGCGTCGGCTTTGCTAACCGTGATACGTTCAATGTCTAATTTATCACTGACTAATTTTTCAACGATTACCGCTAAGGCATCTAACTCATCAACACTGACTTGTTGGTCATCTTTATCGGTATCCACAAAGAAGCCATCTTCATCAGCACTGACTTTGCCCAAGCGAATAGCTGGAAATTCCTTCTTTAAGGCAATCCGCAGTAAAGCAGCCGTTGTGTTCCGCAATACGGTCAGTCCATCATCACTATCTTTCGTAACAATTTCGATGCTGCCATCACTTGCTAATGGCGTTAAGTAGTCGACCAATTGGCCATCTAACTTAGCGGCAACCGCCTTCTTGGCTAAACTAATCGAAATGGACTTTGCAACGTCTGCTGGTGTAGTTCCGGCTGGAAAGGCCTTAACAGCACCATCAGGGAACTTAATTGAAATATCTGCCATAATTCTCGATCTCCCTTATTTTTTTAGGCGAAAAACACAAAAAGTCCCCAGCACCTCTAAAAGGCACTGGGGACGTTAATAACGTGGTTCCACCCGATATTTTTCACGAGACTACTCCCGTGAACTCTAGTCGTCGTTAACGGAACGAACCGGTCGGAAATTTCCTTCCAACAGCTAAGAAAGTGGTAATGCTTCCGGGCGCTAAGTGGCTTCCAAGCTAGGCCAACTCTTCCTGTAAACGAACTCCGGTAACACCATGTCTTTCGTCATAGCTCTTTTGGTTTCAAAGACTATTAAACACTCGTAACGCGAGCTTGTCAAGCATGACCCTGAATTATTGTGGTCGACGATTGACCCCAACCATCGTAACTTCCCGGGCTAAAAACCGAATTCGTTGCATCAATCGCTGTGCTTTCAACGGCTCATCGTCGCCCCGAGTTGAGATTCGCAAATGTTCATTTTCCAATTGGGCCATTGAAAAGTTCGAACTGAAAAATGTGGGAAGTTCCTCTTGCATACGATATTCGAGAATCACACCCAACACATCATCACGTACCCAAGCAGACATGGCATCCGCACCAATATCGTCAATCATCAGAACTTTAGCCTTCTTCAGTGCATCCAGCTTTTCTGCCACCCCATTTTGGGCAATCGCATTTTTCATTTCAACGGCAAAACTAGGAAAATGAACCAGAGTCGTTGAAAACCCATCGGCGGCTAACTGATTGGCCACGGCCGCCAGCAAGTATGTTTTACCAACACCAAAGCTTCCTGACAAATACAGAGCTTGATGACGGCGTTTGGGACTAGCCTCATAGGCATCAATGAAATCCAGAGCAGCCATTAGGGCTTCCGCCCGATCTGAGTCCTGATCGAACGCCTTCAATGTCGCCTCACGAATACTTTTGGGCATAGCAATTGATTTGACCCGCTGCCGCAATCGTTGCTCAGCTTGTTTCTCCTGTGTTTCTGCAGTTGGCACATAAGCTACATCAATCAAGTGATTGGACACAACCAATTGTGGCTCGTAACCAGTGGCAAACGTCGCACCGCCCTTAGCCAATTTTTCCCGTTCAGAAACAAACTCATAAAGCTTAGCTGCTGAACGGGTCAAAACATCATCCGCCAGTTCTGCCTGATGGGCCTCATAAAATTGTCGCACTAACGGATCATCATAGACTTTAGCCATCAGCTGGCGATAATTATCATTAAGGTGCTGCTGACTCATCAATTGCTGCATCGTCTTACCTAAATCTTCCATCGGTTAGTCCTCCTTTCCTGTTGACGGCCGATCTTGCAATTTAGCAATTCGGTCTTGTAATTGTTTTTGTTTTTCTGCTGACAGCTTCGTCCGTGAGGCCTGCTGATTGGTTGTCGATGTCTTTGCCCACTCTGGTAACGTCTCCTTGACCGTCGCTGATTGCCGGGCTCGTGACCAGTGAGGCTGCTTAGCTGCCTGCTGACGCTCCCGGATTTTTTGGATAGCCTGCTCCGGAGTCGTGATTTTAGCCTTGCTCCAGTCATTAGCAATAGTGTCTAACAGATTCTTATTCAGGGTTGGTCGATCCTCATCAACCAAGACGTGATAGACCATCAGATTTAAAACGGCTTCTGGAAATAATTGTCGACTCACTAAATCACGAACAATTCGCTGTTCACCGTCCGTTACAAAGCCGCCACTCTTTTGTTTAATGGCCTGTAAGAAAACAGCCGGTGCCGTATTAGCTGCCACTTTAATCAAGGCCTGTTCGGCCGAATTAACCGACTGATTAGTTGGTGTCGTTGCTGTCTTCTGCGGTTGCGCTACCGGTTTCGCTGATTGCGGTCGCCCAAAGTTTTGGGCAATGACCCGTTTAAACGTTTCGGCATTGAATTGATTAGTAGCCAGATCAGTTGCTTCGCCAATATAGCGGGCCATCGTCACTTCATCCAAACCATAGGTGGCATGCTCCGTTAATAATAACTGACGCTCACTTCGCAAGGCCCGCGTATCAATAAATGAATGCTCTAAAATTTCTCCTAGTAATTTAAAATCAAAGTCCGCTGGTGTCGCCTGCAATGCCGGTGCCGTCGCTTGTGTTTCAGCATCTAGGCGCTGACGACCTGCTGTTATCGCTGTTGGTAGTTCCGCGAGCTCCTGACCATCCACATGAAAAACTTCTAAAAAGTTCTTCGTAATGTTTTCTTCATCAGTTGACCGTTCAGTGGTTGACGTATTGACACTGACCAGTGATTGGTAAAGGTCCTCACCCACAACCCCCAACAGTTGAACGCTTAAGAGGTCGTCTTTAAAAAAGGCTGCCGGGAGTAACGGTGCGTGCAAATCATAATTAAAACTTGTCAAATCATCTTTGGTGGACACCGTCGTGGTTAACAGTCCGGTTGCTTCTAACCGTAAACGCGCGTCATATAGGTGTGCCAAATCCATCCCCAATATCGCCAACAATGTCGCGTGCCGGTGATACTGTCCCGCCTTGGGTAGCCAAAAAAGGGCCGAGTAGAGCCCCGCGGCACTCGGTCCGATGATCGGCTGATACAGCTGCGTTAGCGTTTGCCAACTCTGATCGGTCAGCCGGTCGGCCAATCGAACCAAAAAACTGGTCTTTGGCTGCAATTGGTGCCAGGAATCCTCCATGCCTTACTTCGCCTCGCTTTTCCCATTTGTTTCTTTTTTGGCTTTCAATTTATCTTTATCAAGCATATCTTTTAATTCATTGAAGAAAACACCGGTATCCTTAAACTGCCGGTAGACACTGGCAAAACGAATATAAGCGATCTCATCAACATCGACTAATCGATTCATCACATATTCACCAATCAGTTGGCTAGAGATTTCACTAACACCTAGCGCCCTAATCTTATTTTCAACTTCATCAACAATCTGCGTCATGACATCCATCCCCACCGGTCGTTTCTCAGCAGAGCGAATAATACCACGCAGAACTTTCTCACGATTGAATTCTTCACGCGTTCCGTTCTTCTTAATTACTAACAACGGCGTGACTTCAACTCGCTCAAACGTCGTGAACCGAAAGCCGCAGCTCTCACACTCACGACGACGGCGAATAACACGACCGTCGTCTGTGGGCCGACTGTCCACGACCCGCGATCCATTATGATGACAGTGTGGACACTGCATTACTAGTCACCTCGTTTTAAATGGTTACTTGTTCCAAAGTTATTCATGTCAAGCCATTTTACCACTTGTTGCCGTGTTTCGGCAATTGTCTGTCCATTATCAATCACCACATCGGCCTGTGCGATCTTTTGGTCGATTGGCCATTGCCGATCAATTCGATTTTGCGCATCGCTAGCCGATAAGTTATCCCGCGCCATTAACCGGGCCTTTTGTGTCGGCGCATCTGTTGCAACAACCATAATCCGATCAACCAAGGTCGTCGCATAGCCAGCTTCAAATAGCGTTGGTGCATCAATAACCACGACTGGAACGGCTTGCTGACGGTAATTCGCGACTTGTCGGCTAATTTCAGCACGAATTAACGGTGTTGTAATCGCTTCTAAACGCTTAAGCTCGGCCGGTCGAGAAAAGACCCACTGGCCCAACTTCTTGCGATCTAGCTGACCATCACGTAAATAGTCTGCCCCAAAAGTCGTTACAACTTGTTTAAGCCCCGCGGTTCCCGGTGCAACAACTTGTCGCGCAATCTGGTCGGCGTCAATCACCGGTACCCCGGCTGCGCGTAACCACGCGCTAACCGTCGACTTCCCCGTGGCAATGCCGCCCGTTAATCCCCATACCTCAGTCATGAATCAACGCCGCCTTTGCTTCTGGTGGTAATGGCTGGCAGTGCGGGCAGAAATGCGTGCCACGCTGGGCCACCTTAATCTTAACCAATTCTGTTCCACACCGTTCGCACGGTTCACCTTCTCGGCCATAGACATGCAACTGATTTTGAAACTGACCAGCCTCACCAAACGCTGTCGAAAATGAATGAACTGTCGTACCATGCCCCCCAATGGCTAAAGCCATCTCATCAATAATATTTTGGCGTAGCTCCGACAATTGAGATGGCGTTAACGTATCTACTGGCGTTAGTGGATTAATCTTAGATAACCACAGGACCTCGTCTGCATAGATATTCCCCAATCCGGCAATTCGCGTCTGATCTAATAAGAAAGGCTTCACCACTTTATGTGACTTACCAAAGATTTTGACCATATACGCTAACGTTAAGGTCTCCGCCGTTGGTTCCGGTCCCAATTTGCCCAATGAGGGGGCCAGCGTTGTTTCTTCGCCCGTCGGCACTAATTGCATTCGGCCAAACTTCCGGGTATCGGTATAACGCAACTCCCGATTATCAGTTAAATGAAAGATCACATGCGTATGCTTGGAAACGGGGCTACCTTCTGGCTGGACGTCATACTTTCCTTCCATACGCAAGTGTGACACCATCGTTAAGTCACCACTAAATCGGAATAACAGGTATTTTCCTCGCCGATCAATCCGCTCAATTTTCCGGCTGATTAATTCCGCGGTAAAGACATCCGCGTCAGGTGTGACCATTTTTGGATAACGAACCTCAACGTGAGCAATAGTGGCCCCTTGAACCAATCGCGTCAACCCGCGTCGAACCGTTTCAACTTCAGGTAATTCTGGCATCCCTGTTCTCTCCTCCTACCACTTACTTGGCATCATACCAAGTTGGTCCATAGTGACTCTCAACTTTCAACGGAATTTCTAGCTCAATGGCCGAATCCATCACACTCGGAACCAGCTTTGCCAAGGTGTCAATCTCACTTGCGGGGGCTTCAAAGATCAGTTCATCATGAACCTGCAGTAACATTGTGGCCTGCATGTCTTTTAGTGCCTGTTCCATTCGAATCATGGCAATTTTGATAATATCTGCCGCGCTCCCCTGGATTGGTGTATTCATCGCTGTCCGCTCAGCAAATGACCGCTGATTGAAGTTACGTGAGTTGATATCTGGCAAATACCGCCGCCGATGAGCAATCGTTTCGACATATCCCAATTCATGAGCCTGTTGGACCATCCGCTCTGTGTAGGCCTTAACCCCCGGATACTCCTCAAAGTACGTATCGATAAAGGCCTTAGCCTGTTTGCGAGAAATACCGATATTTTGTGACAAGCCAAAGTCACTAATTCCATAAACAATCCCAAAGTTAACCGCCTTGGCCTGCCGCCGGATATTCGGGGTAACTTCTTCATCAGGTCCCATCTTGAAAATTCGTCGCGCCGTCGCCGCATGAATATCCTGTCCCTCACGAAAGGCTTCTTGCATTTGCTTATCATGACTCATATGAGCCAACACGCGCAGTTCAATTTGTGAGTAGTCAGATGAAAAGATTTCCCAGTCTGGATGACTTGGTACAAAGGCTTTACGAATCGCTCGTCCTTCTTCGTTACGAACCGGAATATTTTGCAAGTTTGGATCAACCGAAGATAATCGACCGGTTTGAGTTAACGTCTGCAAATAACGTGTATGCACTTTGTGGTCGTCCGGATGAATGACCTTCAATAAGCCTTCAACGTAGGTCGACTGAATCTTGGCAATCTTACGATACTTCAAGATATTCTCAGCAATCGGTGCTTCAGCAGCTAACTTCTCAAGCACCCCTACTGCCGTTGAGTACCCGGTCTTTGTCTTCTTGATTACGGGTAGACCCATCTTTTCAAATAAAATATGGCCTAATTGCTTGGGTGAACCAATGTTAAACTCTTCGCCCGCCTCGTTATAAATAGTCTGTTCGATCTCCGCCAACTGTTCGGTGAACTTGCTGCCCATAGCCTCTAATTCACTGGCCTCAACCGTAATACCAGCTACTTCCATTCGTGCCAACACAAATGCCATTGGCAACTCAATATCACGGTAAAGATCTGTTTGCTCATTGTCAGCAAGATCTTTAAAAATCTGTGGTCGTAGGTGTTCAATGGCTCGGGCTTTACGGGCTAAATGGCTAAACAACACGTCATCATCATCTGGGATTGCCGCCTTGGCGCCTTTACCATAAACATCTTCGTCGGTTGCGACCTGATGGTACCCGTGTTCCATGGCAAGTCGACCTAAATCATTGCTGTTGTCATACGTATTTAACAAGTATGACCCCAGCAACAAATCACAATCCACACCCGTTAAAGTCACGGCTAAGCGTTGCAACGCAACAAAAGTTCGTTTCGCATCAAAGACTTGTTTGGCAATGTCCGCATTTTCCAATAAGCCTTTTAAGGGGGCTTGCTGAAGGAGTGCCGTGTCGCGACTCACCCACCATTGATCGTTATGCCCAATCACAAAACCAGCTAACTCAGCTGTATGATAATTGTCATCAAGCATCTCTAGATAAAATTCACAGCCATCGGTAAAAGATGGCAATTCAGTCACATTGTCTGCCGCCAAAACAGTATAAGTGACTTCTTCTAACCCTGGTGTTGCCGTGGGAGCCTCACCATCAATGCTCATCTTACTTAGAAATTGATTAAAGTTCATCTTTTGATAAAACGGCACCAGTTGATCATAGTCGTCGCCCTTGTAAACCAATTCAGAAACTGTTTTTTCGACTGGTGCATCGCGCTTGATGGTTGCTAATTGTTTAGCTAGCAGCGCTTGGTCGTGATCTGCAATCAAATGCTCTTTTAATTTCTTAGCTGTGATGTCAGCCAAATGATCGTAGATACCATCGATACTGCCGTAGGTGCTAACCAATTCAACTGCTCGCTTAGGCCCAACCCCTGTCACTCCGGGATAATTATCGGAATTGTCGCCTTGAAGGCCCTTAATATCAATAATCTGAGCCGGCGTAACCCCCATTTTTTCTTTTACATAGGCGGGCGTGTAGTGTTCAATTTCGCTAACCCCTTTTTTAGAAATTGAAACTGTCGTATGATCATCAGCCAACTGAGTCAAATCCCGGTCACCCGTCACAATAGTCGTGGTAAATCCCTGTTCCTCTGCCTGTTTAGCCAAGGTACCGATGATATCATCAGCTTCATAATTGGCTAACTCATAAGTTTGAATCCCACGTGCCGCCAAAAGTTCTTTCACGTATGGGAATTGTTCGGAAAGTTCCGGTGCCGTCTTTGCCCGGCCACCTTTATAATTGTCATACATTTTAGTCCGAAAAGTTGTTTTACCAGCATCAAAAGCCACTAAAGCATGGGTTGGTTGTACCACTTTTAACATCGTTTCCAACATGGTATTGAACCCATAAATAGCATTCGTATGCAGTCCTTCGCTATTGGTAAACTTTCCCAATGCGGTATATAACGCGAAAAAGGCCTTAAAAGTCACACTGTTTCCATCAATCAATAATAAACGTTTTTCCGCCATGTTTCGCTCCTTTCGAACGCAGCTAGCTGTATTCGAGTATTCTGTTTCTATTTTACCAAAAAAACTGGAAAATCCGAAATAGTAAATCGCTAATTGCTCAATTATTCCGTTTTTCTACGATTGATTAGTCTACAAAAGCATCAGAACCTCTTTCGGCTTTGTTCGCTGTTTATCTATAAATAAACTGATTTACCATTATCGTAATTTGTCTTAAAATAAAAAGACGAACTATTTTTAACTTTAAAATCATTTTATTTCGTGTTATTCTATTTTTATCCAAAGAGAAAGCGAGTTGAGTTGTCATCACTATCCAGATGGTTTTTCAAGGCGCCAGCTTTTCACCTCAAGATGCCTACCATGTTCATTTCGAGTCCAATGCGCTGTTGACCGTAGACCATACCGGTCTAATCGACCGCCTAATTCGTCCGAGCGACGCCGACTACACTTCTGTTCGACAAGCAGCCCAGGCAGCTGATATTTTACAAATTTTACCCGCCCATACGTATTTACTGCCGGGATTTATCGACCTACACGTGCATGCCCCACAATGGCCACAAGCGGGATTAGCGCTCGATCGCCCACTAAATGACTGGCTAAATACCCATACCTTTCCGCTTGAGGCCCGGTACGCCGATTCGCAATTTGCTCATCGTGTTTACCAACACCTCATCCCCGAGTTGTTAGCTAATGGCACCACAACCGCCCTGTACTTTGGAACCATTCACCACGATGCCAATCTCGAACTCGCTCGTGCCTGCGCAGACTATGGTCAACGCGGTTATATTGGTCAAGTTGTGATGGACAATCCCGATCAAACCCCTGCGACTTATCGGACCCCATCGGCGACGGATGCCATTAACGGAACCGAAAAGTTTGTCATGGCAGTTCAGGCCTTAGCCAAACAACGACATGCAGCGGTGACACCGGTGATTACCCCCCGGTTTGTCCCTAGTTGCACCCCAGCAGCCTTAGCCGGTCTGGGTCAACTCGCACAACGCTATGATCTGCCCATCCAGTCACACTGTAGTGAAAGTACTTGGGAAGATCAATACGCTCAAGAACACTTCCACCGTCGTGACGCCGAAGTTCTCGATCACTTTGGGTTACTAACCTCACGATCCGTCATGGCTCACGGTACCCAGCTATCAACTAGTGACCTTGACTTGTTCCATCAACGACAAACTGCCGTGGCCCATTGCCCAATTTCCAATGCTTATTTTGGAAATGCTGTCTTTCCGGTAAACCAGGCGCTACATCGTGACGTTAAGGTTGGCCTAGGCAGCGACTTGTCCGGTGGGTTCACACCTAGTCTCTATCGGAACTTGCAGCAAGCCGTTATGGCGTCGCAGATGCGCCAAGATGGCGTCGATGCCGCCCAGGTTGCTGACAAACGCGGTGTTAAAGACAGTCGTATTTCAGCCACAACCGCGTTTTATTTAGCCACCAAGGGTGGTGCTACCAGTTTACACCTGCAAGCTGGTCAGTTAATTCCCAGCTATACCGCCGATTTTCAAATTGTTCACGACCGCTATGCTACCTTAATGCCAAATGATGCTGGCAGTATCTTTGAACGTCTGATGTATCATACAACCCCCGCTGACATCAAAGCCGTCTATGTTCGTGGTCAACGGGTTCATCATCTAAAAGGAGACCAAAATTAATGAAAACTTCTAATCGTTTACTCGTTGGACCAGATGACGCCGTTAACCCCCGGACCGCCGGATTTTTAGGCCTGCAGCATGTCCTCGCTATGGACGTTTACGTGCCACCCATCATCCTGGCTGGTTTACTAGCGATGTCAGCAGCCCAACAAATGAGCCTATTACAGGCCACCTTTCTCGCTGCTGGGATCGGAACCATCATTCAGACCTGTTGGTTCATGAAGATGCCCATCTCCCAAGGACCGTCATTTGTCCCGCTAGGCGCTGCCGCCGGAATCGTTCTCGCTAGCGGTGGTGTCAATCATGGTGGTATGGGCACGTTGATCGGTGCCATGTTAGTCGGATCCCTCGTACTGATTGCACTCGGTTTAACCGGTGTCTTTCACCGAATCATCGCTAAACTGGTACCAGCGATTGTCGGTGGGACTATCATCACCTGTGTTGGTTTGTCACTAATTCCCTCCGCATTGAATAGTAATATTTTTGAAGCCAGCGGCAATATCAATCAGAATATTATTTTAGCCAGCATCACGGCCGTCACACTTCTAGTTGCCATTTCAATTAGCATTCGGTTTCCTCGCGTTCAACGTCTCTTCCGAACCGGTGCCATTATCTTATCGTTACTGACGGGGACTTTGGTCGCCACTGCCATGGGTCGGTTCGACTGGAAAACAGTCATTCAAGCACCCTGGTTCAGTTTTCCTCAAGGAACCGCACTTAACTTTGGTATTACCTTCTCACCTTCGGCTATTATTACATTCATCGTCATCTATGCCGTTTTGACAACAGAAACAACCGGTACCTGGTTTGCCATGGGTGCCGTTATCAACCATCAACTAACCAAAACCCAATGGAATCGCGGCCTCATTGGTGAAGGCTTAAGCTGCTTTGTTTCTTCCATTTTGGGCGCCACACCGGTAACCGGATATTCAACCAATGCCGGCGTGATCTCAATTACTGGCGTGGCTAGTAAACGGGTCTTCATTGCAGCCGGTATCTGGTTCATGATTCTTGGCTTTTTCAGTAAGCTATCTGCCTTTCTAGCCGCTATCCCGGCTCCGGTCATCGGCGGGGTTTTCGCCATTATCTGTGTCACCATTATGTTAAATGGACTAAATGTCATTCGTCGCCTAGATTTAGGCGAAAGCAGTCTCTACGTCATCGGGCTCCCCATCGTCCTCACCTTAGCGTTGGTTCTATTACCTGCAACGGTGACGAAAGAATCACCCCAATTGGTGCAATACTTATTGGGTTCGCCAATTGCGGTAGCGGCAATCGCCGCCATCTTGCTCAATCTATGTATGCCGTCTGACCAACAGCATTCGGCAGCATTGTCGTCACTTGACTAGATAGGCAACGTGTTTTAACGATTATCAATATAATGGGGTGGTTCGGTAGCAAGTCAGCTGCCGAACCACCTTTTAATAACGCACTCTATTTTTCAAAAGAAAAAGCTCTGTCGAGCCATTGTGGCTTAACAGAGCTTAACTTAATCTATTTTATGAGTTTTAACGGTTGTCGCCGCCAAAAATTCCAAAGATTTGTAAGAGTTGTAAGAACAAGTTAACAAAGTCCAAGTACAATTGCAAGGCACCATTAACGGCTAACCCTGTCGTTGACACTTGATCGCCGTACTGTAAATACATTTTCTGCATCCGTTGCGTATCCCAAGCCGTTAATACGGCAAAGATAATCACGGCAACGAAGGAGAAGATTAAAGCAATTAGCGCGCTGCGTAAAAACATATTCACAATCATTGCGACAATCAAACCGATTAAAGCGGCTGTCGCTTGTGTCCCAATTTTACTTAAATCTCGCTTGGTAAAGACCCCAATTCCAGCCATGGTGATAAAGATCGCCGCACTTGAAACAAAGGCCGCCACCATTGACGTTTGTGTATAAACCAGTGAATACAAGGAAATAACGCCACCGGTAATCACTGCATACACGAAGAGTCCAACCAAGGCCACGGTTGGTCGTTTCATCGACTGTCCGCTAATCACAAACGGTAAGATAAACCAAACAATAATTGGGATCAACAGACCGCCACCCTTTAAGGTTTGTAAAAAGGCCATCTGAGTTGACATCCAATAGGCGACTACAGCTGAGACCAACACGGCCGCACCCATCCAGCCAAACATTTTGGTCAGAAAGCTGTTGAGGCCGACCTCAGTGTTAATCGTCGTACGGGGTTGCTGATCATAGTTGTTCATTGAAACGCTCCTTCTTTCAATCAATTCCCGACTTAGTCACCACCATTGGTCAAACCAGTCTCGGGGTTTATTAAAATAATTCTACCAAAAACGACACTAAACACAAGTAATCTGTCGTTTAAATGATTTGAAAGAAGGAATTTTTAACCTATTGACCCGCACCACCCTCGTGGTCTGCTGCGCCACTGGCCCATACCTTGGTCGCATAAACGGCATTAAACAACAAGGCTCCTTGCAGTGCGACCTGTGATAGATTAGCTCCCAGAGTCCCAACTGCCGTCATCCCCAACAAGGTCTGTCCTGTCAACGCGCCCCAGTAAACAACGTTGGCAATATTAACCACAATCCACAACGACCAATTCTCACGGAATTTAAGGATATACAGGACCTGGGCAATCAAACTGACCACAAAGTTAATTGCATCGAAATAGGGCAACTGCCCACCCAGCTGGGATAAAATACCCCAACCAACTAACCAGGCGATAAATGCACCAATGAATAGCCAACGACGCGTCTGGCGTGTAAAGGCCCGGGTTACCTCATCACGTCCCCATAAGTACCAGCCAATCGGCTGTGAAATCACGTAGATGAGGTCCATTGCAAATGATCCGTAGGCATGGCTAATCCAAGCAACGTAAGCCATGGCCACACACTGAATGAACCCGAAAATAAATGAAATTTTTCGTCCTTTCATGCCATAAACTAAGCATAATACGCCACCGATCCCTGAAACCATCCCAATAAGACTATCAGGTGCGATTAAATAAACCACTAACTGTAACAAAATCAACAGCACCACATAAACCAGCTCAAACCGTTTCCAATTAGTGAAAAGTTGTTGATACCACCAATTTCGGTGTGTTAGCCCATTTTCCATTTTCCAAACGACTCCCCAAAATAATTTTCGACTTCCCCCGAAGTCATAATTCCAGAATACGCGTCCGGCCGAAAAAGACAATTGATATTCCCTTAAGACATCAACCGGCTACATCGCCTACTGGATAAAATAAAAACGGTCGTGGTAAAACTACCAACGCCCGTTTAGATTACTTATTTAGTTATTTTTCAAAGATAGGTGACTTAATAGTTCTTCATAAGCCCGTTCGTACTTTTGCACGTCCCCAGCACCCATAAAGACAACCACAGCATCATGGAAATCTAACAGCGGCGACATATTGTCTACCGTTAAGATTTCGCCACCCTTGACAATCTTTTGTGCCAAATCTTTACTGGATACGGCCCCCTGCGTTTCGCGCGCAGAACTAAAGATATTGGTTAAGAAGACTTTATCTGCCAAATTCAAGCTCTTGGCAAAATCATCCATCAAAGCAATTGTTCGACTAAAGGTATGTGGCTGGAAGACCGCAATAATTTCCTTGTCTGGATACTTTTGGCGAGCAGCATCCAACGTTGCCTTGATTTCAGATGGATGATGCGCATAGTCATCAATGATGGTCATGTCCGCTAGCTTTCGTTCTGTAAACCGTCGCTTAACACCCTTAAAGTCAGCCAATTCATGCTTAATTTCATCCATGTTGACCTTCTCAAAGTAAGCCACCGCAATAACTGCTAGACTGTTAAGCACATTGTGTTCACCAAACAAGTGAATTTCAAAGTTACCTAAGAATTCATCATCATGGTAAACATCAAAGGTTGAGCCAGTTGTTGAACGTTTAATGTTTCTAGCTTGGAAGTCGTCACGATCACTCGTACCGTAATAATAAACCGGAACATCCGTCTTTAATTTCCGTAGTTCTGGATCGTCACCCCAAGCAAAGATACCCTTCTTAACCTGCTTAGCCAGCGTTTCAAACGCACTGTAGACATCATCAATGCCCGTGTAGTAATCGGGATGATCAAAATCAATATTGGTCATAATCGCATAGTCTGGCTTGGTTGCTAAGAAGTGACGCCGGTATTCGTCGGCTTCATAAACAAAGAACCGCGCATTGGGCGTCCCTTTACCACTGCCATCACCAATTAAGTAAGAGGTTGGTGCAACCCCACTTAAAACGTGGGCCAACAACCCCGTCGTACTCGTCTTACCGTGGGCACCAGCCACCCCAATACTGGTATAACCTTCGATCAAGTGACCGAGGAATTCGTGGTAACGATAAACCGGCAAGCCCATTTCCCTGGCTTTTTTGATTTCTGGATGATCATCCGTGAAAGAATTACCCGCAATAACCGTCAAGCCTTCGTGAATGTTGGCTTCATCAAACGCCATAACATCGATACCGGCCTGTTCCAATCCCCGTTGTGTAAACGTGTATTGCGTAATATCTGAACCTTGAACCTTAAAGCCCTTGTCATGCAAAATCAAGGCGAGCGCACTCATCCCTGATCCTTTAATTCCAACAAAATGATAAACCGTTGCGTTATCCATTAAATGATCCTCTTTTCTACTCTGTGCGGTAAGGCCATATACTCCCCCGACCGAGTGACTCTAGCTTCATTTTAGCATATCCCCCACCCCCATAAAAGAAACCAACGCAGAAAGGCGGTGAGGTCTATTCAAGCTAAGATGAAAATGGTGCATCTTGGTCATGCGGTTCTGGTAAATCCTTACCTAAGTCGTCTGGTGTTAAATACACTTCTCGCGGTTTTGAACCGTGCTGCGGTGAAACATAATGGTGCTGTTCCAAATCATCAATCAAATTAGCTGCTCGGTTATAGCCGATCGAAAAGACCCGTTGCAACTTCGACGTCGAGACCGTCTTTTCTTGGGCAATGTAGTCCAAGACCTTTGGCAACAATTCATCTTGATTTTCTTCTGCCGTCTCGCGTTGTAATAAGCCCTTGGGTTCAAAAGCATAATGTGGCTGTCCTTGGGTTCGAACAAAATCCGTAATAGCATCAACCTCAGACTCAACAAAGGCGCCTTGCAACCGCATCGGCTGACTGGTCCCATTTCCAAGATACAACATATCCCCACGTCCCAAGAGGTTCTCAGCCCCAGCGGTATCCAAAATAGTCCGTGAGTCAATCTGACTCGATACCATGAATGCAATCCGTGTCGGAATATTATTCTTGATGGTCCCTGTCACAATATCCACACTTGGCCGCTGCGTAGCCACTAACAAATGAATACCGGCAGCTCGGGCCTTCTGCGTGATCCGGACAATGTAATCTTGGACTTCACTAGCCGCCATCATCATCAAATCAGCTAACTCGTCGATAATAATCACAATATAAGGCATCTTCAAACCGGGTTCTTCGTTAGCATCGGCACGGTCGTTAAACTGCTCGATGTTACGAACGCCTGCCGCTGCCAGTTTTTCGTAACGTTCATCCATTTCTGTGACGACCCACTTCAAGGCTGCTGCGGCCGCTTTAGGATCAGAGATCACTGGTGACAACAAGTGTGGTAAGGCATCATATGGGGCCATTTCCACAGCCTTCGGATCAATGAGCAAGAGCTTAACTTGCTGTGGTGTTGCTTTATACAAAATCGATAACAGCAAGGAATTAATGAACACACTCTTCCCAGAACCAGTTGCCCCGGCAATCAGGCCATGGGGCATCTTTCGCAAGTCAGTCACTTGGGGCTGTCCAAATAAATCGACCCCTAAAGCAACCGTCAGCGGTGATTCACTCTTCTGGAACGCCGGTGAATTCAAGATTTCTGCTAGCATGACCGGACGGGATTTTAAATTAGGAATTTCAATTCCCACCGTTGTCTTACCCGGGATTGGTGCTTCGATCCGAATGTCCTTAGCCGCCAAAGCCAATTTGAGATCATCATTTAGATTAGTAATTTTATTAACTTTTACCCCAAGCGCTAGACTAATTTGGAACTGCGTTACGGTTGGTCCCACTGTCCAGTCCGTCACATGGGCATCCACGTGAAACGCACTTAACGTGGCGTCCAGTACCTCAGCTTGGTGTTCAATCCATTCATCCAATGCTGCCTCATCCGGCACGACTGGCTTGGGTAATAAGCTAATATCTGGGAAATGATAGCCCCGGTCACTAACAGCTGATGGCTCGGCCTCAGCGGGTGCTGTTGGCCGGTCGAATAAAGCCAAGTTCCGCTGATCATTCCCCTCTTCTTGCATAATATCTCCCAACGAGTGGCCCAAACCACGGGCAGGCTTCGCTTTAGGCTTAACTGTTGCGGGAGCCGGCTTATTGTCTACTGATGCCGCCGACTTTGATTGATTCGGCGTGGTATCATCACTCATTGCCCGGTCTAATAAGGCTGAAACTTCACGCGATTGTTCAGTCGGTTTAGGACTCACGTTTCCCGTCATAGATTCACGCGTTACTTCTGCTGGTTCATCCGCCACCGTCGAGACCGGTTGCTCTGCTACCTCCGCGTCTGTTGCAGGCGGTTCAACCACTGTACCTACCGGCAAATAATCAGTTGCAGGCGTAACCGCTGTTGCTGTCGGCCGCAGAATTTCTGTGGGTGCCGCTGAATCCGTCGTTGCCGCTGAATCCGTCGTTGCCGCTGAATCCGTCGTTGCCGCTGAATCCGTCGTT
>OMJG01000197.1_pt1 | contig 46042 bp, 33 predicted proteins | sample 1646431 | NCBI WGS metagenome assembly OMJG01 (sample SAMN03771674, study PRJEB25209) | food metagenome | isolation source: Cotija cheese | place: Mexico:Jalisco,Michoacan | collected 2011-12-12 | reverse complement strand
ACTACGGCGCCGCCTGCGTCAACCCGTACCTCGCCTTGGAATCCGTCGAGAACCTTGCGGCCAAGGGGTATGTGAAGGTCAGTGCTGCACGAGCTTCCGAAAACCTCATCAAGGCCCTGAGCACTGGTGTGCTCAAAATCATGAGCAAGATGGGCGTGAGCACCATCATGTCCTACCGTGGCTCACAATTGTTCGAAGCCGTCGGATTGAGTGAACAGACCGTCGAAGAGTACTTCACCGGTACCACCTCACGCGTCGGTGGCGTCGGTCTGACCGAACTGGCCGAAGAGGTCGCGATCAGGCATCGTGTCGCCTATCCGACTCAGTGGACGGCACGTCCTCATAGGAATCTGCGGACAGGCGGAGACTACAAATGGCGCCGAACCGGGGAAGACCATCTCAATGACCCTGATGCCATCTTCCTCCTGCAACAGTCCACGCAACGTGGCAACTACGATATGTTCAAGCAGTATTCCGCGCATATCAACGACACCTCCAATCGTCTGATGACCTTGCGTGGACTGATGAAGTTCGATTCAGGGCGCAAACCCATCGATATCAGCGAAGTGGAACCTGCGACCGAAATCGTCAAGCGCTTCTCGACAGGTGCCATGAGCTACGGCTCCATCTCGCAGGAAGCCCATGAGACCCTCGCCATCGCGATGAACCAGCTGGGTGCACGCTCGAATTCCGGAGAGGGCGGTGAATCCGACGACCGCATCAACGATCCGGCGAGAACAAGCCGTATCAAGCAGATAGCCTCAGCGAGATTCGGCGTGACCAGCGATTATCTGGTTTCCGCCACGGATTTGCAGATCAAACTCGCACAGGGCGCCAAGCCCGGAGAGGGCGGGCATCTTCCAGGTGCCAAAGTGCCACCGTGGATTGCCAAGGTGCGTCATGCCACACCAGGTGTCGAGCTGATTTCACCTCCACCGCATCACGACATCTACTCCATCGAGGATTTGAAGCAGCTGATCAACGATGCGAAGATGGCGAATCCCAAGGCTCGCATCCATGTGAAGCTGGTGTCGGAGTTCGGTGTGGGCACCATCGCCGCAGGCGTGGCCAAATGCCATGCCGATGTGGTGCTGATTTCAGGCTATGACGGTGGCACCGGAGCGGCGCCTCTGAATGCCATCAAACATGCAGGCACACCTTGGGAGATCGGGCTGTCGGAAACGCAGCAGACCCTTATCCTCAACGGTTTGCGCAGCAGAATCGTCGTGCAGTGCGATGGTGAGTTGAAAACCGGAAGGGATGTCGTCGTCGCCGCTCTGCTCGGCGCCGAGGAATTCGGTTTCGCCACCGCGGCCTTGATGGTCGAAGGCTGTGTGATGATGCGAGCCTGCCAGAAGAACACCTGCCCTCAGGGCATCGCCACACAGGACCCGGAGTTGAGGGCACGCTTCACCGGCAAACCCGAACATGTGGTGAACTTCTTCATGTTCATCGCCGAGGAAGTGCGTGAGATTCTGGCGCAACTCGGCTTCCGGACGCTTGAAGAAGCGGTGGGACACGTCGAATGCCTGGACCAGAACGAGGCGATCAAGCGTTGGAAGTCAGGCGGAATAGACCTCAGCAAGGTGCTGACACCAGCAGGTCCCACACCGGGTACCGTGCTGCATCACACCATCGACCAGAAGCACGACCTGGAGAAGGCCATCGACAACCGCTTCATCGAACTTGCTCAGGCGGCGCTGGAACGCAAGGAACCTGTCAGAATCGAAATGCCCATCCGCAACGTCAACCGAACCGTCGGAACGATGCTGGGCTATGAGATCACCAGGCGATACAAGGCCGAGGGGCTTCCGGACGATACCATCGACCTCACCCTGCACGGTTCCGGAGGACAATCGCTCGGAGCCTTCATTCCGCGTGGAGAGACACTCAGGGTGTATGGGGAAGTCAATGATTACGCAGGCAAGGGACTCTCGGGCGGACGCATCATTGTTCGACCTCCGGAGGACATCACCTTCGATCCGCACAGCAATGTGATCTGCGGCAACGTCACAGGTTTTGGAGCCACATCCGGGCAGATGTTCGTCGCTGGATTGGCCGGGGAGCGTTTCGCGGTCCGCAACGGCGGGGCCACCTTCGTGGTCGAAGGTGTCGGTGACCACGGTTGCGAGTACATGACCGGAGGAACCGTCGTCGTACTCGGCAGGACGGGCCGAAACTTCGGAGCCGGATTCTCGGGAGGCAACGCCTATGTGCTTGATCTGGACATGGCGCATGTCAATCCGAGCGCTGCGGTGAACGGTTCGCTGCAGTTCCTCCCTCTTGACGAGAACCATGCATCGCTTGTTCATGAGTTGGTCAAACGCCATGCCGAGGAATGCGATTCGGCCATCGCCAAGAAGCTGCTTGCGGACTGGCCTGCTGCGATCGCACGCTTCACCCACGTGGTCCCCACGCAGTATCTGGCCATGACCAAGGTCATGGACCAGGCACAACGCGATAATGTCGATTTCAATGAACCTGGCGCTTGGGAGAACGTGTACGAGCGCGTCATGGAAGGAGCTCACTGATATGGGAGATCCCAGAGGATTTTTGAAGGTCCGCACCCGCCGCGAGCTCGCCGAGCGTCCGGTCAACGAGAGGGTGCAGGACTGGTTCGACGTCCACGCCGAGAAAGGCCTGCAGCCCTGGACGACCATCCAGGCCGCCCGCTGCATGGATTGCGGCACGCCTTTCTGCATGACCGGTTGCCCGCTGGGCAATATCATTCCCGAATTCAATGATTTGGTTCGTCAGGAGCAATGGGAGGACGCCTACAACCGTCTTTCCGTGACGAACAACTTCCCCGAGGTCACCGGTCGCATCTGCCCTGCGCCATGCGAGCAGGCTTGCGTGCTCGGCATTCATCAGCCGCCGACGATGATCAAGCTCGACGAGCAGACCATCATCGACCAGGCATGGGAGCTGGATTACGTCAAACCGCAGCCACCGCAGCGACTGACGGATATGACCGTTGCCGTTGTCGGTTCAGGTCCCGCAGGACTTGCCTGCGCACAGCAGCTCACCAGAGCGGGGCACACGGTGGTGGTGTACGAGCGTGCCGATGCCATCGGTGGCCTGATGAGGTACGGCATTCCGAACTTCAAGCTTGACAAGGGTCTGCTCGACAAGCGCGTGGAGCAGATGGAGGCCGAAGGAACCCGCTTCCGAACCAGCACCGAAATCGGCAAGGACATCACCTGGGATGATCTGCGCAGCCGTTACGATGCGGTCGTAGTGGCCATCGGCTCAACCGTTCCGCGAAACATCTCCATCACAGGCCGCGAGCTCAAGGGCATTCATTACGCCATGGACTTCCTTCCAGACGCGACGCGCAGGGTCTGGGGCAAGAAGCCGATCAACGACATCATTGCCAAGGACAAGCACGTCATCGTCATCGGTGGAGGCGACACCGGTTCGGACTGTCTCGGCACATCATTGCGTCAAGGCGCGAAGTCGGTGACGGTACTGCAGATCATGCCGCAGGAGCCAAACGAGCGTCCAGATGCCAATCCGTGGCCCACGTATGCACGTACCTACCAGAAGACCTCTTCGATGGAGGAGGGCGGCACATACCTGTACAGCACGGATTCCGTCGAATTCGTCGACGAGGATGCCAAAGGCGCCGAGGTCAACATCACCGAAAATACCGCTGCCGATAGTTTCATCGCCGACGAGAACGGTCATGTGACAGGTCTGCGCGTGGTTGACGTGGCCCCGGGGGACAACGGCCCCTTCACTCGTCAGGAAGGAACCGAACGGGTGCTTCCAGCGGATCTCGTGCTCTTGTCCGTAGGTTTTCTGCATCCAGACACCACGACCTTGGTCGACCAGGTTCCCGTCGAACTCGACCCCCGTGGCAACGTCGCCAGAAACGACCAGTTCGCCACAAGTCAGGACGGTGTGTTCGTCTGCGGAGATGCCGGACGCGGTCAGTCCCTGGTTGTCTGGGCGATTTCCGAAGGTCGCAGTTGCGCTGCCGCAGTGGATGATTTCCTCACCGGTGCGACCGAGCTGCCTGCGCCGGTATTCGCCTCGCAGCGCCCAATGATGCTTCCGCGATAAACTGATACTGTTTGCTGTCGCAGGATTCTGCGCCATGACTTCGGTCAGGGTTCTGCGACAGGTTCAGGTCAGAGGAAACAGGGAGGATCCCGGATGGCTAACCGTGCACAGCGACGAGCACAGTCCCGAGGCAATCGTCGAGGCATACCCGAACAGTACGACCAGACCAAAGGTCGCGGACGCTCGGGAATGATTGACGAGTACGCATTGCAAGAGCGCTCAAGACGTCTGCAGGAACATGAAGACGGCGAGTGGAAACCATCAGGCGGACCGATTGCCGAAACAGCCGCAGCTGCGGTCACGACCTCATCGAGCCCTATTCACATGCCCACGAGCGCGCGCCAGTGGCTTCGTCTGCTCAGTTGGGTGCTCATCGTGATTTCATGCCTCTCGTTCCTGGTAATCATGTGGCTATCCAACGTACCGATGTGGTTGGTGATCGCCATTTCCTCAGTTTTCGCCGTAGGCGTGCTGAGTCTGTTCTTCGTCGGGGGCTCTCCTGAGGAGAATCCGAATCTCGATGATTTTGGTACTGCTGTATAACTCAGGCATAGGAGGCTTCAACGATGAAGGTTGACATATTAAGCCGTGAATATCCGCCGCATGTCTATGGTGGCGCTGGCGTGCATGTCGAGGAACTGTCCAAGGTGCTGGCGGAACGCATCGATGTGACCGTGCGCGCTTTCGATGGCCCGCGTGGCGGCGTCTACGACAGTCATGGATCAGGTCATGGACTCGAGGTGGTCGGGTACGATGTCCCTGCCGAGTTGTCCGAGGCCAATGCCGTGCTGAAGACTTTCGGCGTGGATTTGCTGATGGCACAGGATGTGGAGGCCGACCTTGTTCATGCCCACACATGGTATGCCTGCCTCGCGGGGCGTCTGGCCTCGCAGATGCATGATGTCCCGTTGGTGATAACCGCTCATAGCCTTGAACCGTTCCGCCCATGGAAGGCCGAGCAGCTCGGTGGCGGGTACAGGCTGAGTTCATGGGCGGAACGTGACGCCTACGAGTCTGCGGACCGCATCATAGCCGTGTCGGCCGGGATGAAGCAGGATATTCTCAGCGCCTACCCCAACGTCAATCCCGACAATGTGGATGTGGTTCATAACGGCATCACCATGAGTGATTTCGAGCGTCCTGATGACGATTCGCCCGCATGGGGTGTGTTTGAACGCTATGGCATCGACCGTGCAAAGCCGACGCTGCTCTTCGTCGGCCGCATCACCAGACAGAAAGGCCTGCCGTATCTGCTTCAAGCTCTGCACCTTATAGACCCGGGCATTCAGGTGGTGCTGTGCGCCGGTGCTCCTGATACGCCAGAGATAGCCGAGGAAGTGAAATCGGGCTTTGCCAGGCTGCAGGAGGAGCGAGGCAATATCATCTGGATCGAAGAGATGTTGCCGAGGCCTGAGCTGTGCGCCTTGGAACACGGTTCAGATGCTTTCATCTGCCCGAGCATCTACGAACCTCTGGGCATCGTGAATCTGGAGGCGATGGCCTGCAATCTTCCTGTCGTGGCCAGCACCACGGGGGGCATTCCGGAAGTGGTGGAGGATGGCGTGACAGGAACGCTGGTTCCGCTGGATCAGCTTCACGATGGGACGGGAACGCCCACCGACCCCGAAAGATTCGTGCATGACATGGCTTCCGCCATAGATGCCATGTTCGAGGATTCGGCCAGGGCGGAGGCCATGGGCAAAGCCGGGTATGCGCGAGCACGCGACCTGTTCTCTTGGGAGCGCATCGCGGAGGAGACCCTCGAGGTCTACAACAGGGCGTTACAGGGGCGCCGGCAATAGTTTCGATTGTGGTGCGGTGGTTTTCGGTGTTGTTGAACGGTTGACGAAGGCGGAATGGCACATGGGTGATGCGAGGGACACGACGCTTGGAAATGGGCGGTGGTCCGACGCTGCGGTAGACCTGCGGGAGGTGGAATTCCGTAGGCAACGCCGTGTGATTCTGCGTGATGTCGATCTGCGTATCATGCCCGGTGAGAAATGGGTGCTGTTCGGGCCGAACGGCATAGGCAAATCCAGTCTCGTCGCGATGATGAGCACCAGAGGATGCCCGAGTTCGGGCACGGTTGATATTCTCGGCAACCGCCTTGGCAAAGTGGATGTTTTCTCCTACAGGAATCGTATCGGTCTGAGTTCGGCGGAATTGTCACGAGCCTTCCCTCCCAACGAGGACCCCCTGGATGCGGTGGTCACCGCGCTCACCGCCACGACCGGACGGTGGAGGGACAGATACACGGATGAGGAATTCAGTCGCGCGCGTGCGCTGATGTCACGTTTCGGTATCGAATACCTCTGTGGCAAACGGATGTTCAAACTCTCCGAAGGCGAACGTACACGCGTCCTCATCTGTCGTGCGCTGATGGCGGAGCCGGAACTGCTCATTCTGGACGAACCCACCACCGGTCTCGATCTTGGCGGTAGAGAGTTGGTGATTCGTGCGCTCAGCGATATCGGTACGCAGAACCGCCGCATGAGTGTGGTGCTGGTGACGCATAGGCTCGAGGAAATACCACGGGGATTCAATCAGGTGGCCATCATGGGCAGGGAGCAAGGCGACGAATCCCGTGCACATGAGGACGCAGTGTCCGGCGCCGATCCTCAACCGGGAACCATCGTGTACCGGGGCGACCTTGAGCATGGTTTTACCGATGAGCGGTTGAGCACCATTTTCGGTATGCAGCTGCACGCCACACAGCAGCAGGGTCGTTGGTCCGCATTCCTGGTTTGACATGACGCCCTCGCTGTCGATTGTGTGGGGAATTGACAGTACACAGTGGTTGAAGGTGTCGAAACATGGCGGAACACCTCGCGCATGCTGAGTGTGAGAGCATATGATGCTCGAAATCCCTGCGTAAACGGTTATACGGGTCCCTGCAGCGGCATCAAGGCACCTACGGTCGGCTTGCGGATGTCACAGTTCAGAAGTCAGGGCTTAAAAGTCAGAGTTCATCCAAGTGTGCAAGTCTTTCACGGTGAGCGCAGAATCATGGATAATTCATGCATATGTCACGGCGGGAAAGTATCCGGTAGTAGTCTTGGCAAGGTTTGCGTTGGACTGTGTCCAACGCGTTTTCGGCGTTATGTGGAGGATGAATGTTAAGACTTTGGGGCAAATACCTCAAGCCATACTGGTTTCAGGTCACCATACTGGTGGTATTCCAGATTGCACAGTCAGTGCTCAATCTGTATCTGCCGAATCTGCAGGCAGACATCATCGACAACGGGGTTGCCGCAGGAGACAAGGATGCCATCTATCGGTACGGCTTCCAGATGATCGGCATTTCCGTGGTGCAGATTCTGGCCAACCTGGTCGCGGTCTATTACTCGACCAGACTGGCCATGCGTCTCGGCTATGAGACGCGCAGGGATATCTTCAGCGCGGTAGAGGATATGAGTCTGCAGGAGGTCGAGCGTTTCTCGGCCGGCTCGCTGATCACGAGGACGACGAACGATGTGCAGCAGGTGCAGATGACCACCATGCAGATGCTGCTGATCGTGCTTCAGGCACCTGTGCAGTTCGTCGGCGGAGTGATTCTGGCCTTCCGTCAGGACAGGCCGTTGACATGGTCGCTTGCCGTCATTCTGCCGGTGGTACTGGTGATAGCGGGCATACTGATGTCGAAGATGGGTCCGCTGTTCGGCAAGATGCAGCGCAGGCTGGATGCGGTGAACAGGCTTGTCCGCGAGCAGATCAGCGGTGTTCGGGTCATCAGAGCATTCGTGCGTGAGCGCAGTGAAGCCCAGCGTTTCCATGTCGCCAATCGCAAGGTGTATGACACGCTGATGTCGACCGGACGTCTGATGAGCATGATGATTCCTCTGCTGTTCTTTATCATCAACCTTTCCAACGTGGGCATCATGTGGTTCGGTGGCAAGCGCATCGAATCCGGCGGCATGCAGATCGGCTCCCTGCAGGCCTTCATCCAGTATCTGATGATTATCCTCATCGGTCTGATGATGGCGGCGATGATGATGGTTATGGTGCCGCGTGCATCCGTCGCCAGCAAGCGCATCACTGAGGTGATGGAGGCTAAAAGCAGCATCACCGCGCCAGAGCATCCCTACGTCGCCGACGCTCCTCTGGGCAAGGTGGAATTCCGTCATGTCGGCTTCTCCTATCCCGGTGCGGACGATCCGGTGCTCGACGATCTGTCATTCACTGCGGAACCTGGAACAACCACTGCCATCATCGGCTCCACAGGTTCGGGCAAGTCCACCGTCCTTCGACTGATGAACAGAATGTTCGATGTGAATTCCGGCGAGGTGCTTATCGACGGCCATGATGTGCGTGAGTACGATCCGGCCCAACTGAATCTGATGTTCGGACAGGTGCCGCAGAAGGCCATGCTCTTTTCCGGAACCATCCGCTCGAACATGCAGTACGGAGCGGAGCATGCCACGGACGACGACATCTGGCAGGCACTGCGCATCGCCCAGGCCGAGGAATTCGTGCGCGAGAACCCACAGGGGCTCGATGCTCCCGTTTCCGAAGGAGGGACCAATTTCTCGGGTGGACAGAAGCAGCGCCTGTGCATCGCCAGAGCGATACTCAGGCAGCCGCTGATCTACACCTTCGATGACGCCTTCTCAGCCCTAGATGTGGCGACCGACAGGAAACTGCGTGAAGCCCTGGCCCCGGTCACACGGCATGCGACGCAGATTCTCGTGGCGCAACGGGCTACATCCATAAGGGACGCCGATCAGATACTGGTGTTCGAATCAGGCAGGATCGTAGGTAGGGGCACGCATGACGAGCTGATGAACTCATGCCCGACCTACCAGGAAATCGTTGAGTCGCAAGGTGGTCTGGGCCCTGACGTGGAGGCCTTGAGCTTAGATGGGAGGGGAGAATAATGACAGAGGGAATGACAGCTGCAATCCCAATGCAGAAAAAGGGACAGACCGGCAAGATCATCAAGCGCCTGCTGAAGTATCTGCTGGCCAGCAAGATCCGAGTGATCATTATGGTCATTTCGGGCATGATATCGGTTGGATTGGTTGCTTTGGGCCCGAAGATACTGGGCAAGGCCACCAATGTGCTCTTCTCGGGTATCCTCGGCACAATGCTTCAGAAGCAGGGTGTCCCGGCAGGAACGCCGACCGAACAGGTCGTCGCGGCGCTGCGTGCGCAGGGCAGGGGTTCCTTCGCGGACATGATCGCCTCGATGAACGTCAAAGCAGGCCAAGGCATCGACTGGTCGACCTTCGGCACGATTCTGCTGATCGTCATCGCCATCTATCTGGTCTCCATTCTGCTGCGACTGGTGCAGAACTTCCTGATGACACGTGTGGTCTCGGACGCCGTGTTTCGGATGCGTGCGCAGATCGAGGACAAGATGTCCCGTCTGCCCCTGCAGTATTTCGACAGGACGCCGCGCGGGGAGGTCATGAGCCGTACGACCAACGATGTGGACAACATCTCCCAGACCTTGCAGCAGATTCTCGGAGAGCTGTTCTTCTCGGTATTCATGGTGGTTGCGACCTTCATCATGATGCTCTCGATTTCGCCGATGCTCACGCTGGTGGCTTTCATCATCATTCCGGTGATGGGCTTGTGCGCCGCATTCATCATGAAGAAGACCCAGCCGAACTTCATCGCACAGTGGGCCAAGACCGGAGAGGTCAACAGCCATGTCGAGGAGATGTTCTCCGGGCATATGATCGTGCGTTCATACGGCAGGCAGGACGCCGCGAAAGAAGAGTTCGACAAGCGCAATCGTCAACTGTACGACGCCTCGTTCAAGGCGTCGTTCCTCTCGTCTCTGGTCACGCCGGTAACGACCTTCTTCGGAAACCTCAGTTTCGTGCTGGTCGTTATCTTCGGTGGTGTCAAAGTGCTTTCCGGCACCTTGAGCCTGGGTGATCTGCAGGCGTTCACGCAGTACTCCCGACAGTCCTCCCAGCCACTCGGCGAATTGGCTTCCATGGGCACCATGCTCCAGAGTTCGTTGGCCAGTTGCCAGCGCATCTTCGAATTCCTGGATGAGGAGGAGCAGCAGCCCGACCCGGTGGATGCACACGAAATCGGCGAGCTCACGGGCGGCAACATCGAAGGTCATGTCCGTTTCGATGATGTGTCCTTCTCCTATCGTTCCGATGAACCCCTGATTCAGCATCTCTCCCTGGAAGCAAAACCTGGGCAGACGGTCGCAATCGTAGGCCCCACCGGGGCAGGGAAAACAACCTTGGTGAACCTGCTGATGCGCTTCTATGAAATTCAGGGAGGCGCCATCACCATCGACGGCGTGGATACCGCGACGGTCACCAGGGACAGTCTTCGCAGACATTTCGGCATGGTTCTGCAGGATACCTGGCTGTTCGACGGCACCGTGCGCGACAACCTGCTGTATGGTGTCCAGGAAGGCAGGCAACTGAGCGAAGAGCAGATGCTTGCAGGAGCGAGGGCGACCCATGTCGACGAGTTCATCCGCAGACTCCCCAATGGCTACGACACCGTGCTCAACGAGGACAGTTCCGAGCTGAGTCAGGGGGAGCGTCAGCTGATGACGATATGCAGGGCCTTCCTTTCCGACCCAGACATCCTGATACTCGACGAGGCGACGAGCTCCGTGGACACCAGAACGGAACTGCTGGTGCAGCAGGCCATGAACGCTCTACGCGAGAACCGCACCAGCTTCGTCATCGCCCACCGTCTGTCCACCATTCGCGATGCCGATCTCATTCTGGTGGTGAACCACGGATCAATCGTCGAACAGGGCTCCCATGACGAACTGATAGCACAGGACGGCGCATACGCCACCCTGTATAATTCACAGTTCACGCAGGCTCAGGAGTAGTGTCCTACGGTGCAGGTCCCTCTCTTGTGACCTGCACCGGTGCCTGCATCACACACAGGCCTATACGGAAGGGTGTTACATGGCGTTGCGCGGACCTTTGGAACTTGGGGAAAAAGTTCAGCTGACCGACCGCAAAGGCAATATGATCACCATCCAGATCGAATCGGGTGCCATGGTGCAGACCCCACACGGGCACATCCTGCACGACGATCTGATAGGCATGAGCGAAGGAAGCGTAGTAACCACCCAGACCACACCCAGGCGTGCAGAGGATGTCGACAAGAAAAAGCCATGGAAGGCCGCTCGTTCGATAGGCGGCTGGCAGTATGCCGTCATGCGCCCGCGACTGGCTGATTACGTGCTGTCGATGCCGCGGGGTGCTCAGATCATGTATCCGAAGGACATCGCTCAGGTGCTGAGCCTCGGAGACATCCGCAAAGGAATGCGCGTGCTGGAGTCAGGCGCAGGCTCAGGTGCCTTGAGCATCCACCTTCTGGATGCGGTCGGTGAACTTGGAGAGCTGACCACCATCGAGTTGAGACCGGAATTCGCGCACATAGCCCGGGCCAATGCGACGGTGTACTTCGGGGGAGACCCCGGCTGGTGGTCCTTGCTGCAGGGTGATTTCGACTCGGTCGCCGCAACACTGCCCGCTGACGGTTACGACCGTGTTGTTCTCGATATGCTGGACCCGTGGAACAGGCTTTCGGAGATCGAACGGGTGCTGGCTCCCGGAGGGGTGTTTCTGAGTTATATCACCACAACCACGCAGATGAGCCGACTGGCCGAAGCCTTACGAAACTCCGAGAGATGGACAGAGCCTCAAATCGACGAAACGCTGGAACGCAGTTGGAAAGCTCAGGGTCTGTCTGTGAGGCCGGACCATCAGATGATAGGGCATACGGGGTTTCTGGTGTTGTCGAGGCTGATGGCGGAAGGTGCGCCCGCATTGCGTAGGCGCGAACGAGGTGCAAAAGACACGTATACTGATATTGATCGTGAACAGGGTCCGGAGGCTCTTGAATCACTTGGGCTCAGGGACATCTCCGACCGCAAGATGCGCAAGGTCATTCGGGATCTGGATCATCAGCGTTCCGTGCTCGAATCGAAGCAGGATAAGGGCAGGGGTTCTGAAGTTGCTGGCGTCATAGGGGATACGCCGGAATCCGAGGACTGAAGGCTCGTGCGGTGTTGCGCCTGCGGTAGGGGCGTGGTTATTGAAAGGTACGCTGTATGGGTGTCAAAATGAGCAAGGTCGCGAAACGTGCGCACGCATACCAGTATGTGCTGATAGTCATGCGTCACGCCAAGGCCGAGGCCTTCGGCAACGGAGATGACAGACAGCGGCAATTGACCGACAAGGGCGTGAAGCAGGCGAAGACGGTTGCCAAAGGCCTGTCGGATCTGGATCTGGTCCCGGACAGAATCGCCTGTTCAGGAGCGGACAGAACACGGCAGACACTCGATCGCATGCTCAAGGTCTTCGGTGACAAACCCAAGGTGGATATGCGGCAAAGTCTTTACGAAGGCGGCGTGCAGTCCGTTCTGGATGAACTGAAGTCCACGAAGACCAAACGCAAGGTACTGATGGTGCTTGGACATGAGCCGACGGTTTCCATCAGTTGCCAGTGGCTTGCAACCTCGGATTCCGACCCGGAACGGCTCGACCTGCTGAACCTGGGCATGTCTCCTGCCAATCTCGCCATCTTCGGTTCGAACGAGCCCTTCAAGGATTGGCAAATCCACAGCGCCACCCTGCTGGCCGTCCTGGGACCCCACGATTTCTGAACGTTACCTTCTTCGGTCGGCCGCCAGGTGGGGCTGATTGCGGTGCATCCGTCGCCGTCGTAATCGGCAACGTTATAAATGCAGCTTATGGCGACACCCTAATCGTCTTGATTACTTCCCTGCCGCTCACCTTTGCTAGTCTGCAACAGTCGTCTAAGTCCTTTTGGAGGTTTCATGTCTGTGCCCACATCAGTTGTCGGTTTCCCGCGCATTGGTTCCGATAGGGAGCTGAAGAAAAGCATCGAGGGGTATTGGAGAGGCAAACACGGCATCGAGGATGTGAAGGCCACGGCGAAGTTGCTGCGCGAACGACACTGGAAGATTCAGCAGCAGGCGGGGATTTCGCTTATCCCCAGCAACGACTTCAGCTATTACGACCAGATGCTCGACACCGCGATTCTGCTCGGAGTGGTTCCCCAACGGTATAAGCGGCTGTCTTTGGATGCCGAGGACACCTTGTTCGCCATGGGGCGTGGATATCAGGGCGACAAGGGGGACGTCACCGCACTGCCCATGAAAAAGTGGTTCACCACGAACTACCACTATCTCGTTCCCGAAATTGATGATTCGGTCAGCATCTCCCTCAGCAGCGACAAACCCTTCGAGGAATTCACGGAAGCCAAGGCTCTGGGCATCACCACGAAACCCGTGCTGATAGGCCCGTACACCTTCCTCAAGCTTGCCCGACGTCCTGAAGGCGCCCCTCTGACCATCGATCGAGGTCTTATAGAGCAGACCGCCAAGGTGTACGCCGAAGCGCTGGAACGTTTCGCAGGTATCGGCGCCGACTGGGTGCAATTCGACGAGCCCTATCTGGTCCTCGACAAGGAACGTGGGGACCTGGAGCTCTTCAAGAGCCTCTATACCAAGATTCTTCCGCGCCGCAAGTCTGCGAACGGTACCGTACGTCTGCTGCTGCAGACCTACTTCGGGCATGTGAGGGATTCATACGAAACCCTGGGACTGCTTGGATTCGACGGACTGGGCCTGGACTTCGTGGAAGGCAGGAACGAGAATCTCGCTGCACTCGAGGAATTCGGGGTGTCCGAGAACACCACGATTTTCGCCGGTGTGGTCAATGGCCGTAACATCTGGCGCAACGATTATGCCGTGAGTCTCGGCGTGCTGGATGCGGTGCGAAAGGTGACCGACCGCGTTGCCGTTTCCACGGCGAGCTCCCTGCTTCATGTGCCCTTCAGCGTGGCGCGGGAGGACGGGCTCGATGCCGAGGTGCGACGTCATTTCGCCTTCGCTGTGGAGAAGCTCGATGAGCTTGGCGAGCTCGCCGAACTGGTGCAGGACAATGACGAGGAGCGCAAATCCTCGAAGGCTCTGGCAGACAACCAAGCCTTGTTCGATGGGCACCGGGTGCAGGCCGATGCCGCCGTCAGCAAACGCATAGCAGGATTGTCGGAAGACGAATTCAACCGTCAACCGGCCCGTAGCGAGCGCCAGCGTCTGCAGCGTGAGGAATTGCATCTGCCGTTGCTGCCCACGACCACCATCGGCTCCTTCCCGCAGACCAAGGAGGTGCGTGCAGAGCGTGCCAGGCTTCGCCACGGGGAAATCAGCCAGGATGATTACGACGCCTTCATCAGATCGCAGATTGATGACGTCCTTGCCAAGCAGGAGGCCATCGGCCTTGATGTGCTGGTACACGGTGAATTCGAACGCAACGACATGGTCGAATACTTCGGTCAGAACCTCAACGGTTTCCTCTTCACCAAGAACGCCTGGGTGCAGTCCTACGGCACCCGCTGCGTCAAGCCCCCAATCGTATGGTCCGACGTATCCCGCGCACAGCCGATCACCGTGGCGTGGAGCGCCTATGCGCAGTCGCGCACCGACCGCGTCGTCAAGGGAATGCTCACCGGACCTGTCACGATTCTCAACTGGTCGTGGCCACGTGAGGACATCACGCATGAGCAGCAGACCACACAGCTGGCGCTGGCCATACGAGACGAGGTGCTGGACCTGGAAGCGGCGGGCATCAAGGTCATCCAGATCGATGAGGCGGCCTTGCGTGAAAAGCTGCCCCTGCGCAGAAGCGATTGGCACAAAGAGTATCTTGACTGGGCCATTCCGGCCTTCAGACTGGTGCATTCAGGTGTGAAAGCCGGCACGCAGATTCATACGCATATGTGCTATTCGGAGTTCAACGACATCATCCGCGATATCGACGCCATGGATGCCGATGTAATCTCCTTCGAAGCGTCCCGTTCCGATCTGACGGTGCTCGATGCCATACAGGAGGCGCATTTCGAAACCGAAGCAGGTCCCGGAGTCTACGACATCCATTCACCGCGAATTCCATCCCAGCAGGAGATCGAAGACCGCATAGGGGATATCCTCGCCAAGATGGACAAGGCGTCGGTGTGGATCAATCCCGACTGCGGACTGAAGACGCGTGGCAATGCCGAGACATGGCCGAGCCTCGAACACATGGTTGCCGCCGCCAAGGCCGTCCGTGAGCGTCTGGAGCGGTAGCTTGCATTCGACAACCTTTTCCCTGGAGGTGTTCCCGCCCAAACGGGACACTCCGGTGGGAACCATCTATGACACCTTGGACGGATTGCAGGGGGTAAACCCCGATTTCATTTCGGTCACCTTCGGAACCGGCAAGGAGACCGATAGGACGATCACCGCCAGAATCGCCCATACGATCAAAGAGGAATACTCCATTCCCGCCGTCGCACATCTCACGGCTCTGTATGCCGATCAGGCAGACATCGACGAAGAGCTCGAACTCTTCGAAAGAGCCGGGGTCTCCGCGGTCCTGGCGCTTGGCGGCAATGTGCTGCCCGACAGGGAACCGGCGCGGGTGTTTCACTATGCGAGCGACCTGGTCAGCTACATACGCCAGCATAAACCGGATATGGAGGTGTTCGCGGCCTGCTATCCGGAGTGCCACCCTGCGGCCAAAAATATGGACGAAGACATCGAACATCTGAAAATCAAGGTCGATGCCGGGGCCGACCGCCTCATTTCGCAGCTGTTCTTCGACAATGCGGATTTCCTGCGTTTCATCGACAAGGCGAGGTGCGCGGGTGTCTCCGTGCCGATTGAGGCCGGCATCATGCCGGTGACCAGCGCAGCGCAGATCAAAAGAATGGTGTCGATGTGCGGTTCCAGAATCCCACCCAGGTTGGAGAAGATTCTCGACAAGTGGGGCGGTGACCGTGATGCCCTGCGCGAGGCCGGCATCATCTACGCCTCGGAACAGATCAGCGACCTGATTGCGGACGGTGTTGACGGCATTCACCTGTACACCATGAACCACGCGGGAACAACTCGCAGAATCTGGCAGAATACGCAGTTCCTGCTGGAACATTAATACATCTCGATGATCTCGGCCCTGCACTCGGCTCGCCTCGAGCACCGCTCGCAGAGTGGGTAAGTGCCGGGTTATGACGGTCGTCCATCCGAGCGACTCGTGGATGTCCGTCGGCTCGTGGTCTACATTGGTACCATGACCGATGATTCACTCGCACTGAGCGCCCATGCTCTGATACAGGCCGGATTCCAGAATATCGACGAGGCTCGTCGGCGTTGCGAACTGCTCCGCAAAGCAGGACTGAACGAGACATGTCTTCAGGCCTTGCTGCGGTCCCTGGCCAGTGTATGCGATCCTGATGTGGCGCTGCAGAATCTGCTGCTCATCACCGATGCCGTTCATCATCAGGGTATCCGCATGCACGATCTCCTTCCGGATGCCTCGGCATGGGCGACGCTGGTATCCGTTCTGGGTGCTTCGGAGGCCGTAGGCGTCCTGATGCGCACCAGACCGGAGCTGGTCAGGCAGGCCGCCCGACCCGTGAGTCTGCCGAGCAGCGAGCAGTTGCATAGGAAGCTGATGCAGGCGGTCGAGGCGACCGACGCTGAACCCATGCCCGTTTCAGCATTGTCCTTGAGTGAAGGAACCTCGAATCTGCGCGCAGAATATCTTCGTCAGCTGATGTCCATCATGGCCTTCGATACCTGTTCGCCCGACCTCATAGCAGTGCAGCCAAGAGTCAGCAAGGCCCTGTCCGATCTGGCGTCCGCATCCCTGGATGCGGCGCTGGCGGTGGCTCGTCAGGAACTTCCGGAGGCTCGGGAGTGCCGATTCGCCGTTATCGGGATGGGCAAGCTCGGCGCCCGTGAATTGAATTACGTGTCCGACGTGGATCTCATCTACGTCGTGGAATGCCGGCAACCCTCCGGTGACCATCAGCGGCTGATTCGCTTGGGAAGCAAACTGGCCACACTGATGCAGAAAATCTGCCAATCGGTGATAGCGGGCGTGAACGAGCCCGCATTATGGCAGATTGACACCGCCCTGCGCCCCGAAGGCAAGGACGGACCGTTGGTCCGGACCCTTGAATCTCACAAGGATTATTACGAGCACTGGGCGCAGAACTGGGAGTTCCAGGCATTGCTCAAGGCGAGGCCCGTGGCAGGTGATGCGGCATTGGGCAGTGAGTACAGGGCCATGGCCCAGGAGTTCGTGTGGAAGGCCTCACAGCGCGATAATTTCGTGTATGACTGCCAGCAGATGCGCAAAAGGGTGGAGCAACTCATACCGGCCCAGCTGAAGGACAGGGAGATCAAACTCGGCAAAGGAGGACTCAGAGATGTGGAGTTCACCGTCCAGATGCTGCAGCTGGTCCACGGGCGCACAGACGAATCACTTCGGACTTCCTCCACATTGGAGTCCCTGCAGGCGTTGGCCGACGGCGGGTATGTGTCAAGAACGCAGGCAAGCCATCTGAGCAGGGATTACAGCTTCGAACGAGTTCTTGAACACCGGCAGCAGATGTGGTCGCTCAAACGCACGCACCTGTTCCCTGATCTGGCGGAAGGCAATATCGGCGGCATCGAACGCAAACGAGAACTGAACCGCGAGTCGCTGGACGCCAATCCTGAATTGCGCAGATTGGCCAGAAGCTTCGGTTACCACGCCGATGAGCTGGTCGAAGCTTTCGACGCCACCCGTCGGGAAGTCAGGAATCTTCATCAGGACATCTATTACCGGCCGATGCTGCCCATCAACGCCCAACTTGAAGAGGACGAGATCAGTCTGAGCCCTGAAGCTGCGATGGTCCGCTTTGCCTCAATCGGCTTCCAGGACCCGCAAAGTGCGATGAGACACGTTCAGGTGTTGACCTCGGGATTGTCCCGAGCTGCGAAAATCAACAAGATTCTGCTTCCGGCAGTGCTCCAATGGCTCGGTGAAGGGCAGAATCCCGACATGGGACTGCTTGGGTGGAGGACTCTCGAGGAGCGTTTCGGCTCCGGCAACAACTACCTCGGATTCCTTCGAGACTCGCCTTCGGCGGCCCAGCGGCTGTGTCACATCCTGGCCAATTCGCACTTTCTGATGGATGCGTTGAGCAAATCCGCGGAATCGGTCACCTGGCTTGGCGACGATGCGAAACTCGGTACGAGAAGTCTTGAGAGTCTGCACACGCAGACCCATTCCGCGCAGATGCGCTTCGCCGACCGCAAACAGGACTTCGCCACTTCGATACGGGCCATGCGCAGACATGAGATCGAACGCATCGGTCTTGGGTGGATGAGCGGAACATTGAACGAACACGAATGCCTTGAAGGCATGACCAATGTGGTCGACGCCATTCTCGATTCGGTGTTGTCCTGGTCGATACAGCATGTCATGAAGGCTCTCGGCGCGAATGAACCGTCAGCGGACATCTGCCTGATCGCCATGGGGCGCTATGGAGGTTCCGAAGTGAACTTCAGCTCCGATGCCGACGTCATCGCCATCTACAGGCCACGGTCGGGGTGCGACGATACCAGCGCGAACGCCTTCGCCAGAGCGGTCATCGAAATCACGAGGGCCGTGACCGGAGGGCCGCTGACCGTGGAACCCAAAATCGACTTGGATATGGATCTTCGGCCGGAAGGCAAGAACGGACCGCTGGTCAGGTCCTTCGACTCCTACCGTGAGTATTACTCCGGCTGGTCCAGCGTTTGGGAGCATCAGGCGCTGCTTCGGGCCAGATATGCCGCCGGCGATAAGTCGCTGGCCGAGGATTTCCTCAGAGACATCGCCGACCCGGTACGCTATCCGCGTTCGGAAATCAGCCAATCCGAGCTGAGTGAAATTCGCAGGCTGAAGGCGCGTATGGAGGCGGAACGTCTGCCGAGAGGAGTCCGAAGGGACCGTCACCTGAAACTCGGCAAGGGAGGGCTTTCCGATGTGGAGTGGACGGTCCAGCTGCTGCAACTCCAGCATGCCGGCATGGTTGAGGAACTGCACACCACGCAAACTCTGCCCGCCCTGCATGCGCTCACCGATCTGGGCTTCATCGCCGAAGACGATGCCGCCACGCTGGAGGAGGGCTGGAAGGTGTGCACCAACGCCCGCAACGGCAATTATCTGTGGTCGGGACGGGCGAAGCAGGCAGACATCCTTCCCGATGATTCCTATTCGCTTGGGGGCATAGCCATATACCTTGGGCGAGAGGCCCACCGCGGGCAATTGTTCGAAAACGACATCCTGTCGTCCATGCGCCGCTGCCGCGAGGTGATGGAGCGCCTGTTCTACGGTACCGGACAGTGACACACTGTAATCCCAAGCATTACGGGTCTCGAATCATGCCATTCCCGTTCGGTCCGACAATGCTGTCTTGCCTCCAGCGTAAATTCGACTAGGTCACGTGAAGGTGGCCACCTTGACACAAGCGAAAGGTGAGCCTTTGTCCGAACAGCAACAGCAAGAACGCATTTCGGAGTCCGACGGAGACAAGGTTTCCGGCGGTATTTCCGAGACTTCCTCACTGGTGGGTCGCAGCGTCGTCACGCTGGATGACATCACCACTGCACAAATACAAGATCTACTGCTGAAAGCACGATATATCGACACCCACCGTGCTCAGGTGTCTCATACCTGCGACGGCAGAATACTCGCTACGCTTTTCTACGAACCGAGCACACGGACCCGGCTGAGCTTCGAAACCGCGATGCTTCGGCTAGGAGGGAACGTCATCGGCTTCGCAGGAGCGCAGCTTTCCAGCGTTTCAAAGGGCGAGTCCATAGGGGACACATTGAAGACCGTCTCCAACTATGTCGACGTGGTGGCCATCAGGCATCCGAAGGAGGGCGCCGCATTGGTCGCCTCACAGGCTGCATCGGTTCCGGTCATCAACGCCGGTGACGGCGGCCACATGCATCCGACGCAGACTCTGGCCGATCTGGCAACGCTGAAGTCACGTTTCGGGCGAGTCACTGACCTCACCGTCGGACTATGCGGCGATCTGACCTTCGGTCGCACCGTGCACTCGCTCATCGAGACCCTGTGCAGATTCGGCAACGTGCATTTCGTGCTGGTCAGCCCCGAAGAACTCAAAACGCCGCAATATGTGCTGGACCGCATCGACGAGACGGCAAGCTGCTCGTATACCGAAGTCAAGGACCTCGTGTCCGTCATCGGCGATCTTGACGTGCTGTACATGACCAGGGTGCAGAAGGAGCGCTTCTTCAACGAGGACGACTACCTGCGACTGCGGGATACCTACATCCTTGACGCCGAAAAGCTCAAGCTTTCCAAGCCGAGTATGGCCGTACTGCATCCCCTGCCACGTGTCAACGAAATAGCCGTGGATGTCGACAAGGACCCGAGGGCGGCATATTTCGAGCAGGTTCGCAACGGCATGCTGATGCGCATGGCGTTGGAAAGCACCCTGGTGGGTGATGAACTCCCAGGCTATGCGGCTTGGGCGAACAAGGAGGAGCTGGCCTGATGGAAGTCACGAGCATCAACAACGGCATCATCATCGACCATGTACCGGCGGGAACCGCCCTGACCGTCCTGCAATATCTGCACATCGACCCGGCCACGGCAAAGCTTGCGCTGATCATGAACGCCGACAGCCGCCGCTATGGCTGCAAGGACATCATCAAAATCGAGGACGAGCAGGACGTCGACCTCGATGTGCTTGGTTTTGTGGCGCGTCAGGCAACGGTTGACATCGTCAGAGGCGGCAGCATCGTCGCCAAGCATCAGCCGAATCTGCCGGAACATCTTGTCGATGTGATTTCCTGCGTGAACCCGCGCTGTGTGACCACCACTGAGCCCGGCATCAGCCAGCGATTCCATCTTGCCCATAGTGAGCGCCACGAATATCGTTGCGATTACTGCGATGAGGAAGCGAAACTCTGATATGGCCGGCAAGGCGAGCATCATCCTGCAACACCTCACCCTTTGGGATACCGGCGAGCATATCAGTGTGAGGCTGCCACTTGCCTCACTCGCTACGGATACGCGGAAATCCACCACTGAAGATGCCTCTGGACCGGCGTTGCTGGATGACGATGGTGCGCTCCGCACCGCAATCCAGTCGGCAACACGGTCCATGGTGGCAGGCAAACCAGTAGACGTGGTGGTGGATTGCTCCGCATACACCCTGGCTCCGGGCTTATGCGACCCGCACGTGCACTTCCGCGACCCCGGGCAGACACAGAAGGAGAGCATGACCTCCGGCTGTGCCGCAGCGGCGAGCGGAGGATATACCAACGTGCTGATTATGCCGAATACCGTACCCGCGTTGGACGGCAGGAAACTTCACCCAGGTATGGACGGGGCGCAGGATGTGCTCGATGCAGGATTCGACTCCGTCGTCGACTATCTGCAGCATTATGCGGAATTCAGCGGCGAGTCACTGCCGGTGCGCTACGAATTGTGCGTGGCCGCCTCAACGGGTCGTGAAGGACACGTGGCCAGCCGTCTGCAGGATTGGGAGCCTTATCTGCGTAAAGGCGGTTCCGACGGCAAGCAATCCGCGGCAACACATCCGATTGTGGCCATCAGCGATGACGGTTCGGCCATCACGGACGGCATTCTGGATGAGGTCGCCGCCAATGCGCGACAGGCTGGCCTCCCCATCGTCGACCACTGCGAGCATCACGACAGCGGCGTTATCAATGACGGCAGGATTTCCCGCAAGCTTGGCGTACCTGGAATTCCTGCTTCCACCGAACTCACCATCGTCCAGAGGGATATCGCTCTGGCGCGAAGGACAGGGCAGCATGTGCATTTGCAGCATGTCAGCACCGCCGCCGCATTCGAGGCGATTCGGCAGGCAAAACGTGACGGGTTGCAGGTAAGTTGCGAAACGGCACCCCATTACCTGGCCTTGTGCGACGAGGATGTGCTCGAGCATGGCACCTTGGCGAAGATGAACCCACCGTTGCGAAGCGCCGCCGACCGTGAGGCGACCATCGAGGCGGTGCGTGACGGTACGGTGGATATGCTCGCCACCGACCATGCTCCCCACACGGTCTGTGAGAAGGCGCAGTCCCTGTTGGACGCACCGAACGGGATTATCGGACTGGAAACCGCGTACGGCGTATGCCACCACGTGTTGGTCGACGGCGGATATATAGACGACCGTAGGCTGATAGAGCTGATGTCCGTCGCTCCCGCACGGCTGATGGGCGAAGACACGGCAGATGTCGACTCGCTGTTGACGGTCGGGGAGTCCACGGACTCCTCGCGAGTTCTGGATCTGCGCCAGGGCAACGCGCGGCTCGCCTCTGAACTCAGTATTCTCGCACCCGGGGAACGTTGGACAATCGACCCTGAGCAATTCCATTCGCGTGCACGCAACACCCCGTTCGCGTCGTGGACGGTTACCGGGCGTCCTATGGCGACGCTGATAGCGTCGTCCTTCGCGTTCTCACGTATTCCGGCTTCACGTATCAGCACCAGAAACAGCATCGAAAGCGAGTCATGAGTTTGGACGGATTGATTGAAGCGATCTCCGCAACGGGGAATCCCAGCGTGGTCGGCCTGGACCCGACGCCGGCCTTGCTGCCATCACAATTCCTGGGGAATGAAGCATATCAGGTGGGTGACGGTCAGACTGAATCCGCAGATTCCGCAGCGAGACTGGCGAAGGCCTATCTCAGATTCAACGAAGCCGTGATGCAGGGCATACAGGGCATCGTTCCGGCAGTGAAACCCCAGATCGCCATGTACGAGGCCTTGGGCGTGGCGGGTATCCAAGCGTATATCGCGACCTGCTCACTCGCTCAGAGCATGGGGTTCTATGTACTGGGCGATATCAAGCGGGGTGACATCGGTTCGACGGCGGCGGCGTATGCGGGTCATCTCAGCGGAATCGAAGGAGTGTCCGAGTCGTCCCCGTGGCATGAGGATGGCATCACGGTGAACCCCTATCTCGGCTCGGACGGCATCCTCCCTTTCGTCGATGCCGCCAACAAATGCGACAAGGATGTGTTCGTGCTGGTTCGCACATCCAATCCCTCGAGCGATGAAATCCAGGAGCTTGCCTTGACAGACGGACGCAAAGTCTACGAGTGCGTTGCAGACCTGGTGAACTCCTGGGGTGATGACAGCATCGGCGCACACGGATACTCGCGAGTCGGAGCAGTGGTGGGCGCGACTCATCCGAAGGCTGGGCAGGCCTTGCGCCGACGAATGCCGCACACCTTCTTCCTGATACCCGGATTCGGCGCGCAAGGCGGCTCCGCAGATGATGTGGCCGCGATGTTCGATGTTCACGGCTCCGGTGCCGTCGTGAATTCCTCGCGAGGCATCATTGGATCGTGGCGGAAGAGCCCTGAATACGACACGACGCTGACAGCCGAGGATGCCTTCACGCTGGTGTCCAGGTCCTCACGCGAGGCCGCCCTTTCCATGAAAAAGGCCTTGCGCCATGCCTTGTCCGCACAAGGAAAGGACAGAACATGACGAAGGTAGATGAGCCTGATGGCGGCTTGCGCACCGCATTCCTCAAACCCAGACATAGCGCCGCGATACTCCGTGTGGAGCATCTGACGCCTACGATTACCCGTTTGGTGATTCAGGATTCATACGTCGCGACTCACGCCGCAGCGGGGCAGTTCGTCAATCTCTACACCCAGGACAGCGCCCGTATGATGCCGCGCCCCTTCGGTGTGGCCGGAATCGAGGATGATACCTTCAGCGTGATATTTGCCATCGTCGGTTCCGGCACCAGAGATTTCTCTTTGCTTGAGGCAGGCGACCGCATAGACGTGCTTGGGCCCTTGGGACATGGTTTCGATATGTCAGGAGAGCGCACCTTCCTGTTGGTGGGCGGCGGTCTGGGCATACCTCCGCTGCTGTACGCGGCGCAGCAGATACACGATTCTCCGTCGGCACAGGCAGCGGTGGCACTGTTCGGCTATCGAGACACTCACTTCGCCGATGTCTTCGCCGCCGAACTGTGCGACAAGGTGCTCAGCATCGACGAAAGGGAAGGGAATGTCATCACCTTGCTGGACAGGGTGATTGACTCCGACCCGCAGAACGCCGAAGCATTCAGCATCCTCTCCTGTGGCCCGCATCCGATGATGAAGGCAGTGGCCCAGTGGGCATCGACTCGTGGCATACCCGCTCAGCTGAGTCTCGAAGCGCGTATGGGATGCGGATTCGGTACCTGCGTGGTGTGCGTGCAGGATACCGTGGACGGACGAAAGAAGGTCTGTCTGGACGGGCCGGTCTTCACGGCCGAGAATCTGGGATGGGCGGTATGAACACCATGACGACGACGCAGCAACAGGAGCATCGCACAGCCCGGACCAGCCTCACGGGTGAGGATTGTCTGGACGTGACTACTCAACGCCGCTGGCGGCATTCCACCGTAGTGGCAGGCGTTCCCTGGAAGAATCCGGTGGGAACCGCTTCAGGCACCTTCAATCTGGCGGCCTGCGGCCCCTACTATGACGTATCGCAGATGGGTGCGATCAGCACCAAGGGAGTCTCTCCGGTGCCCTGGGAGGGCAATCCCACACCGCGCACCGCCGAAACACCTTGTGGCACTGTGAATGCGGTAGGTCTGCAGAATCCCGGCGTGGACCACTACCTGCACGACGAGTTGCCCAAGCTCAAGGCCTTGGGCGCTACCGTCGTCACCAACGTGGCTGGTCACAGTGATGACGATTACGCCGAAGTCGTGGCGAAGCTTGCAGACAGCCCGGCGGATATGCTTGAAATCAATGTCAGCTGTCCCAACGTCTCGCACGGGGGCATGTCGGTCGGCACCGACCCTCTGGCCCTCTTACGGCTGATAGGCAGACTGCGCGAATTAAGCGACAAGCCGATGGTCGTGAAGCTTTCTCCCAATGTCACGGATATCGTGGCCGTCGCGAGAGCCTGCGTCGATGCCGGTGCTGATGCCCTGAGTCTCATCAACACTCTGGTCGGGATGCGTCTGGACATCACGACCGGCAAGCCGATTCTGGCGAATGCCACCGGCGGGGTATCCGGACCGTGCATACTGCCTATCGCCTTGTCATTCGTATGGCGAGTCCGACAGGCCCTGCCTGATATCCCCATCATCGGCATCGGCGGCATCAGTCGGGGCGAGGATGCGTTGGAATTTCTGTATGCAGGGGCGAATGCCGTCGAGGTGGGAGCGGCGGCGTTGTTCGACCCCGTTGCGCCGCTGCGCATCGCTACGGAACTCGAGTCATTGTTGGACAGCAGACCGCAGCTCGCGGCGAAGCTCATGGAAGGAAAAACATGGTAGAGGTGGCATCACCACAGGACACATCGTTGCAACATCGCTTCACGCAGTTTCTGCTGCAGTCAGGTGCCTTGCGCTTCGGCGATTTCACGCTGAAATCCGGGAGGCAATCGCCGTACTTCATCAATGCCGGTGCCTTCGACAACGGTGCGAAGATAGCGCTGCTGGGGGAGTTCTACGCCACCGTCGTCCAGAACGCCATCGCCGATGGCCTGTTCCCGAAACGCATCGACACCGTGTTCGGACCGGCATACAAAGGTATTCCTCTTGCCGTGTCCACGGCGATAGCCTTGACGAGCGCTCACGACTTTCCCATCGGATACACCTTCGACCGCAAGGAGAAGAAGGACCATGGCGACGGCGGTTCCTTCGTAGGAACGGCCCTGCGCGACGGTATGAACGTGGTGATGGTCGACGACGTGATGACGGCGGGAACCGCTGTGCGTGAATCCATCCCCAAGCTCAAGGCCGAAGCGAATATCAACGTGGTGGGTCTGGTGCTGTCGGTCGACCGCATGGAACGTTCCGGTGACGGCGACATCTCAGCAGTGCAGGCGGTTGAGGACGAATTCGGATTCCCCGTGCTGAGCATCGCCAACATTCGTGAGATTTTCGAGGCGGCATCACATATCACCGCTTCGGATGGCAAGACAATCCTCACCAGTGAGGTGCAGGCGCAAGCCGAACGCTATCTGGATACCTACGGTTCGCGCTGAAGCACCCGTGATGCGTATGGTGCCCTGGAATTTTCTCGGATGAACGATTGTGTAGGGATTCCTGAGTATCTCGGGGTAGAAATATCTCATAATTGGCGGAACAGCGGTAATCAGAACTCGCGCGAAAGAATGGCTGCGAAATACTCCCTACACAAACGGCATCGCCGTATCTCCGTAACGTCATCCAAGTGACGCGATGGTGGTACGGCAATGGTCGGCGCTATTCGATGATGTTGTATCCGTGGTCGGCGACGACGCTTTTGAGCTTGTCGAGATACAGTCCTGCAGCTGCCGAAATCTTCGCGCGTTCGTTGGTGATCCATCCGAGCAGCATCGACTCGTCGGAGTCCAAGGGCACGGTCACGATCTTCTCGGTGTTGAGGTCCTCGTTGTCTATCCCCGTGCACACCGTGTACCCGTTGAGTCCGACGATGAAGTTGAGGATGGTCGCCCTGTCCGTCACATTGATCTGCTTGGGGGAGTACTCCGGCCACACGGCTTCCTCGGCGAAGTAGAAACTGCCCTCGTCGCCCTGCTCGTATTGAATGAAGGGATATGGCTCCAGGTCCTTCATGGTGAGTTTCTTCTTCATCGCCAAAGGGTTGTTGCGTGAGAGGAACACATGCAGTCCAGCGCGGAAAAGCGGGTGGAACTCCAGATGTTTCTCGCGAAGCAGTTTGCCGATGACGTCCTTGTTGAAATCGGACAGGTAGATGATGCCGACCTCAGATTGCATGTTCGCGACCTGATTGATGATGTCCCGGGTGCGCGTCTCCCGTATGGTGAATTCGTATTCGTCGGATTTGGTCGAATTAATCATTTCCACGAAGGCTTCGACGGCGAACATGTAATGCTGTGTCGAAACACGGCAGAGCTGCTTGCGTGGTTTGGCGTTCTTATAGCGCTCTTCGAGCAGGGCCGACTGGTCGAGCACCTGACGTGCATAGGTAAGGAATTCAGCGCCGTCAACGGTCAGTGCAATACCCTGGGACGAGCGGGTGAAAATCTCGATGCCCAATTCGTTCTCCAGCTCTTTGACGGAGGAGCTCAGAGCAGGCTGGGAAACGTAGAGTTCGTGTGAGGCCTCGTTCATCGAACCGCATTCCACGATTTTGACGATGTATTTCAATTGCAGCAGTGTCATACATTGAATTTATACCAGAGGATATACACATGAAACTCGCTTATACCCCTGTGCGCACGGAGTCGGGTTTCGGCATGCCATGACCGTCAGTGCGAAGGTCGGGGTGTCACGGTCTTGTCGCTGGTTGGAGGCAGCGGCGCGGTCGCCGTTCCCAAGGCGCTGGTTTCGGCGATGCCCTGTTGCGCCGCTTCCGGATCCAGGTATCGCCCGGTCCCGTCCGAACGGATTGTTCCATCCGAGGAAATAGAGAAGTCGAACAGCATGGGGACTCCGGTGGGGATATTGACCGATGCGATATCGGCATCGCTGATTCCCTCCAGATGCTTGACCAGCGAGCGCACCACGGAGCCGTGGGTCACCACCAGAACGGTGTTGCCATGCGACAGTTGAGCAACGATGCGTGCGTGCCACAGCGGTTCGAGACGCTGCCAGACGTCCTGCAGGCATTCACTGCGGATTTCCGCGGGATTCAAGGCGTCAAGGCCGTCCGCGAATCGAGCGGAATACCGCTCGTCGCTTCCCTGGAAGTACGGTGATGCGGAGTCGATGTCAGGTGGTCTGACATCGTATGAGCGACGATACATGTTGAATCGCTCTTCTCCGTAGCGTTCCCTCATTGCGGGCCTGGTTTGGCCCTGAAACGCTCCGTAATGACGTTCGTTCAAGCGCCAGCTGCGTTCCACCGGAATCCAGAGCCTATCTATGCCGTCCAGCACGATATCGGCGGTGTGTATCGAGCGGCGCAGTACCGAGGTAAACAGGACATCGGGTTTCAGCCCGGCGTCGGACAGCAGCGCCGAGGCATGGCGTGCCTGTTCCTCGCCCCGGGGAGTGAGGGGAATATCGGCCCAACCGGCAAAACGGTTGATGCGTTTATCGGTCCATGTGCTTTCGCCGTGCCGCATGACGATTAATGTGGCTGTTGTCGGTTTCATCTTCGGCTTCTCTCCTTGTCATGTGGCGGAACTGCTGGTCTATAGCGTCGCTTCTTCCGGTACGGGGTCGTCGTAGAGGTTGAGCAGCAGGGCGTAGGCTTCGGGTATGGCCGTAATCAGATCGCCGGCGGTAATCGGATGTCCGAGCGACGGACCATCGTCGGCACTGGCAGCCTGAACGCGTTTGTCGAAATCATCGGTGAAGGCCTGCAGATCCTCCGCGTCGGCCATCACCGGCAAAGACCAGCCCGACTGCGCGGAAGCGCTTGCCACGGCGGCGGTCAAAGCATGGACATAGGCTCCTGCAGCCACATAGTCGGTCAGCAGTTCGGGATGTTTCTCGATGGTATCGGCATTCTGCGCGAGCATCGCACCGAGCACGCCAGCCAGAACATCACCTGCTCCGGCGGTCGACAGCCATGCGGGAGCACGCCCGACGGTCATCAGCCTTGGCTCTGCCGAACCGTCATCGCCGACAATCACCGTGACGGCTCCTTTGAGCAGCACGGTCGCTCCGGTGAGCTGGCATGCCTTCGTGGCCCAGCGCACGGCCTCGTCGCTCACACCCGAAGCATCCACATCCTCGCCCAAAGATTGCAGGAGGCGTGCCAGTTCGCCGGCGTGCGGCGTGATTACCACGGAGGGGAGCACATGGCGGGGGAGGTAGGGCAACGCTCCTGCATCAACAACGATAGGAGGCAAGGACGGGGTATCCGTGTTACCTGTGCCCTCGACGCCGGTATCATCGTTTTCCTCGCGGGGATGGCCAAGTGTGACGGCATCGGCGGCATAGCATTGCAAGAGTTCCTTGATATGTCGAATCTGCTCGGCATCCTCGTCCCCGAGTGTTCCGTGGCCGCCGGGCTTCGCTTCCACTGGGACTCCGGAACCGACAACCCAGGATTGGACCCTGCCCTGTTCGAACACCACTTCCGGAGCCGACTGCAGTATGTGTTCCTGAACACGCTCGGGACCGATGTATCTGACCATGCCTACGTTCCCACGGGATGCGGCAAGCGTGGAGAGCATACCGGCTCCCGGATAGCTTCCGGACCCAGTGACGAGTCCTACCACGCGACGGGTGTATTTCGAATCCCCGAGTTGTGGAAGTCTCAGGGATTGAGCGCATTTCCTCGCGGACATGACTTCCGCGACGGGTGTTTCCTGCTCGGTGTCGAAGTCGAAATCCGCAAGGACCAGCTGCCCACAGGCATATGCCGCAGGTGGCAGCACCTGACAGGCTTTCAAGGCGCCGAAGGTCACCGTGACATCGGCAGGAATATAGGGTCCTGGCAAGGTGCCGTCATCGACACCGATACCTGACGGGGCGTCGACGGCGAGAACCATGTGGGATTGCGCGATATGTGCCGCTGGAGGGAAGGCCGGACGGGAAGGAACCCTACCGGATTCTCCGAGAGCCGCGGCGATGCGAGCTGCAATGCCGCGCAGGCTTCCCTGCACTCCGATGCCGGTCATCGCGTCGATGATGAGATCCGCTTGCTGAAGGGTCTCGTATGCTTCGCTCATATGCGCGAGCTGCTCCTCGGTGCTTTCAGGAAGCGTGCATCCGGGAATCTGCGCGTCCCCGTCGAGGACCAGAATCGTCGCATCACTGTGCAGCACCTGGTCCAGAGCGCCCGAGTGCAGGGATTTCCCTACGGCGATGACATCGACATGGGCGCCGGACCGGGCGAGTGCGGCGGCCGCGTACACGCCGTCTCCTCCGTTGTTTCCTGCACCAGCCAGCACGGCGATGCGACTGTTCGAGAACGCGATGCCCGACTGGGCAATCATCCGTTCGGCTGTGCAGGCGACCAGCGAAGCCGCATGACGCATCAACGGAACCCCGGCTTCGAGCATGGGCTTTTCAAAAGCCCGAATCGATGCAGTCGAGAAGGCTTCCGTCAGAAAGCCCTCGATGTCCTGAGCATCATCATCAACAAGCGAGGACAGCATATGGCGACCCCCTTCATCGGCATCGTATCTGCGTTCTTCATGAGCGCACGGTACTTATCTACTGTACCCGTGAAGTCTTGGGCGAGGCATCTGTCGTTTGTGTAGGGATTTTCGCGGACAAGGCTGGTATGCGCTATGCGACATGCCGGAAAACCGCCATTCTGCTGGGGTCATAGACTTTAGTTACTCACCAATCCCTACACAAACGGGTAACAGCGGTGCAAATGGGCCAGTTTGGCGCAGATGTCCGCGTGCAACCGCCGAAAAAACGCCTTACTCCTCAGCCACCAACTCAAGATAGCCGTCGTTCCAGAGATCCTCGTCTCCGTCAGGCATCAGCAATACGCGTTCAGGATTCAATGCAAGCACCGCGCCCTCATCGTGGGTGACCAGCACTATCGCCCCTTCGTATTTGGAGATGGCTTTGAGAATCTCGTCACGGCTGGCGGGATCGAGGTTGTTGGTGGGCTCGTCCAGCAGCAGGACGTTCGCTCTGCTCGTGACCAGAGTCGCCAGGGCCAGTCTGGTCTTTTCGCCACCGGAGAGTACCGAGGTCGGTTTCATCGCATCGTCTCCGGAGAACAGGAAGGACCCGAGTATCGAACGTGCCTGGGTGTCGTCGAGATTGGGGGCGACCTGCTGAAGGTTCTCCAGAACGCTCACATTGTTGTCCAAGGTGTCGTGCTCCTGGGCGAAGTAACCGATTTTCGCGCCGTGACCGAATTCGACCTCGCCGGTGTCAGGCTTGTCAATGCCTGCCAGCAAACGCAGCGTAGTGGTTTTTCCGGCACCGTTGTATCCGAGTATCACCACACGAGAACCTTTGTCGATGGCCAGGTTGATGCCTGCAAAGACGATGTTGGAGCCGAATGCCTTGGATATGTCCTTGGCCATGATGGGCGTGCGCCCGCAAGGTGCGGGTTCCGGGAAGCGCAGATCGGCGACTTTCTCGGCTCTCTGTGCATCTTCGGTGTTCTCCAGCAGACGTTCGGCGCGTCGCATCATGTTCTGGGCCGCGACGGCTTTCGTGGCTTTGGCATGGAGCCGAATACCCTGCTTCATCAGACGGTCGGCCTTCTTTTCGGCCACCTCGCGTTCGCGACGACGACGTTCCTCGTCGACGACTCGCTGACGCAGATATGCCTTCCATCCCAAGGCATACATGTCGATGGCTCCGCGTTGCGCGTCCAGATGCCATACTTTGTTGACGGTTTCGTCAAGCAGTTCCGTCGAGTGGGAGATGACCAGGAATCCGCCTTCGAAGCGCTTGAGGTACTGTTTCAGCCATTCGATGGAATCCGCATCCAAATGGTTGGTGGGCTCGTCGAGAATCATCGTGTCGGCATCCGAGAAGAGGATTCGCGCCAACTCGATGCGTCGCCGCTGACCGCCCGAGAGGGTGCCGAGCTCACGATTGAGCACTTCCTGGTCCAGACCGAGGCTTTCACCCATCTTGATGGCTTCGGACTGGGCGGAATACCCTCCGGCATTCTCGAAATCCTGTTGCGCCTTGTCATAGCGACGCATGGCCTTTTCCATGATGTCAGGGTCCGGGTTGGTCATATCCTGTTCCGACTTGCGAATCCTGGTGATAATCGATGCGATATCCCGTGCGCTCATCACACGGTCGATGGCGGTCTGGTGAGGGTCTGCCACATGTGTGGATTGCGGGAGATACCCCAGTTTCCCCGATACCCTGACCTTGCCGTCGGAGGGGAGCATATCTCCGGTGATGACCCTGGTCAACGTGGTTTTGCCGGCTCCGTTGCGGCCGACCAGACCTATGCGGTCGCCTTTGGAAACATGAAAATCGGTGGGGGACAGCAGCACGCGGGCTCCTATACGAATTTCCAGCCCCTGCGCTTCAATAGCCATGCCTCTACCGTCTTCCTGTTCTTGCTTGTTGTGGAATGAAAAAAATACCCAATCGCTCATCATAGCGAATGGGTGGATATAAGCGGCGACTCCCGCGGCACCGATAATCGCGTATCCTTGCATGAACAGGCCACGTGGGATATCACCGTCCTCGTGCACGCTCAGGGGGTGTTGGCGATGGAGATGACCGACGAGGCATTCGAATCAGCGGTTCATGACGCGCTGGCCAGCCTTCCCGAACGTTTTCTCAAGGTGCTCGACAACATCGTCATCACGGTCGCCGAAGAGGCCGACGACCGGCAGCTTCGTGAGCATCCTGTCAATGGTTCCGAGGAGCTTCTGGGATTGTATGAGGGCATTCCCTTGCCAAGGCGCAGTTGGGGATATGCGGGAGCATTACCCGATGTGATCACGATTTTCAAAGGTCCGCATCTGCGCATATGCAGTACGCAGCTTCAACTGGTCAAGCAGATTCGCAGTACGGTGCTGCACGAGATAGGTCATTATTTCGGTTTCGATGACGCCTATCTCCATGCTCATGGGTACTGAGTACCTGGTCGCAGCGCTTGCGGCTGTGGGTTTGCGATGCGCCATCCGTATGTCCGACAGCTCGGTCTGCCCGTAATGTTGAGGCGTAGGAGCGAACTGTTGAGTTCACTTTTCTGAGAGCGCATATTTCGAACACCTGTTCGAATGCACACGCGAATTGCGTTATGATATTCGGAGTTCGTTTGACTGTGCGACCGTAATGGCCGCGCGTCGTGGGAAAACGCCATTCAGTGTCGCGAGAATCGGAAGATAGTGGATCAGACAGCAACAGTGCAGAAATTTTCAGAGCCCTCCTTACAGCACCCGCATATGGTGTCCGGCAAGGAATCGCTTATCGCCGATCTCGGGGATGTGGCGAATGACCGGAAGATAGTCGTGCAGGGGGCCAGAGAGCACAATCTCAAGAATGTGGATCTTGCCTTTCCTCGTAACGAGATGGTGGTGTTCACCGGCCTGTCCGGATCGGGAAAATCCTCGCTGGCATTCGACACGCTCTTCGCCGAGGGTCAACGGCGCTATGTCGAATCTCTTTCGGCATATGCCAGGCAGTTCCTTGGTCAGATGGACAAGCCAGATGTGGATTTCATCGAGGGTCTGAGCCCCGCCGTGTCCATCGACCAGAAAACGACGAACCGCAATCCCCGCTCGACGGTGGGGACCATCACCGAAATCTACGACTATCTCAGGTTGCTGTTCGCCAGAACCGGTGTGCCTCATTGCCCGGTGTGCGGAGAACTGGTCACCGCCCAGACGCCCCAGCAGATCGTCGATGCCTTGCTTGGCAGCAAGGAGGGCACCAGATTCCAGCTTCTTGCCCCGGTGGTGACTGGTCGCAAAGGGGAATTCGTCGAACTCATCGAAACCCTGCGCTCGGATGGCTATTCCAGAGCGGTGATCGACGGGAAGATGCTTCAGCTTTCCGATGACATCAAGCTGGGCAAGCAGAAAAAACACACGATAGAAGTGGTCATCGATCGTCTGGTGATCAAAGAGGGCATTCGACAGCGTCTTACGGATTCCGTGGAAACCGCATTGAAACTGGCACACGGGACGGTAATCGCCGATTTCGTCGATCTCGATGCGAAGGACGCGAACCGCCGTCAACCCTTTTCCGAGCACCGAAGCTGCCCGAACGGGCATGCGCTGGAACTGGACGAGGTCGAACCCCGCACTTTCTCCTTCAACGCCCCCTATGGTGCATGCCCGGCGTGCACCGGACTCGGCTTCAGCCTCGAGATAGATCCCGAACTGGTAGTGCCCGACCCCGATAAATCCCTGTCCGAGGGGGCCATCGAACCCTGGGGCGGAACCAAAAGCACCTCGGAGTATTACGAGCATCTGCTCGATGCCCTGGCAGATGAACTTGGATTCTCGATGAAGACACCGTGGAAGAAGCTCCCTGAGAATGTGCGCCACGCCGTGCTCTACGGTCACAATTTCAAGGTGAACGTCTCGTATCGGAACCGATGGGGAAGGCTGCGAGAGTACTCCACGGGCTTTGAAGGCGTCATTCACACCTTGATGCGGCGACATGACGAAACCGATTCGGACCAGATGCGGCAATATTACGAGTCGTACATGCGTGAGATTCCTTGCCAGACCTGCAAGGGGAAACGTCTGAAACCCGAAGTGCTGGCAGTCACCGTAGCCGACGATTCCATAGCGGATGTCTGCGATATGCCCATTGCGAAGAGCTTGGATTGGGTGGGTCAGCTGCATCTTGACGGTGCGGCGGCCAAAATCGCCGGAGAGGTGCTCAAAGAGATTCGTGCGAGACTTGGTTTTCTCAATGACGTAGGGCTCGACTATCTGACACTGTCGCGTGCCGCGGCCACCTTGTCCGGTGGGGAAGCCCAACGCATCCGCTTGGCCACGCAGATAGGTTCGGGCCTGGTGGGCGTGATGTATGTCCTCGATGAACCCTCCATAGGTCTTCACCAGCGTGACAACGAGCGCCTGATTCAGACCCTTCATCATCTGCGCGATCTCGGCAACACCCTCATCGTCGTCGAACACGACGAGGAGACCATTATGGAGGCCGATTGGGTGGTGGATATCGGTCCGGGTGCCGGCGAACATGGCGGCAAGGTGATGTTCTCGGGACTTGCCAAGGACCTCGTCAACGCGCCAGGCTCCATAACCGGCGACTACATTGCCGGAAGGCGAAGCATCGAGACACCGAAACGGCGTCGAAAAGTGCGCAAGACGAAGCAGCTGACCGTTGTGGGTGCGCGAGAGAACAATCTCAAGAATCTCACCGTGCATATTCCCCTGAACGTACTCACGGTTGTTTCAGGCGTGTCCGGTTCGGGCAAATCCACCTTAATCAACGCGATTCTGTACCCTGTTCTTGCCGACCGGCTTAACGGCGCACGAATAGTGCCCGGAAAGCACACGAGGGTCGACGGGGTGCAGCAGCTGCGCAAGGTGATTCACGTCGATCAAAACCCCATCGGTCGTACACCAAGGTCGAATCCCGCCACCTATACCGGAGTGTGGGACAAGATTCGCCAGTTGTTCGCCAAAACACCTGAGGCGCAGGTGCGTGGATACGGACCGGGTAGGTTCTCCTTCAACGTCAAAGGCGGCAGATGCGAGGCATGCCACGGTGACGGCACACTCAAGATCGAGATGAACTTCCTGCCGGACGTGTACGTCGACTGCGAGGTATGTCACGGCAAACGCTACAACCGCGAAACCTTGGAGATTACCTACAACGGCAAGACCGTCGCCGACGTTCTGGATATGCCCATCGAGGAGGCGGCTGATTTCTTCTCCGCGTACCCGTCGATAGCACGATATCTGCGAACCCTGGTTGATGTGGGTCTTGGATATATCCGTTTGGGTCAGCCCGCGCCTACCTTGTCCGGAGGCGAGTCGCAGCGTGTGAAGCTGGCCACCGAGCTGCAGAAACGTTCCGACGGCACGACCGCTTATATCCTCGACGAACCGACCACGGGACTGCACTTCGAGGATGTCTGCAAACTGCTGAAGGTCCTGCAGGGGCTGGTGGACAAAGGCAATACCGTAATCGTCATCGAGCACAATCTGGATGTCATCAAAAGCGCAGATTGGATAATCGACCTAGGACCTGAAGGCGGCGACAAGGGAGGCACCATCGTGGCCGAGGGAACGCCGGAGGTGATTGCACGAGAAGAATCCAGTTGGACCGGACGCTTCCTCGCACAGACCTTGAAGGGTTGAGCGTATAGGGTTCCGTGCACATAGGATGGACCACATCCTGCAGGCAGCGCCAACAGACCGGGGTGCTGCCCGACCATAGAGCTTCGGCACTGCAATGCCCGAGCATGCTGTGGTCAGCTATCGGCGGTCGGCATACTGTTTCGGCGTTCAATGAGCGAAAGGCCAAGTCATATGGGTTCGGGCATCTTCGAGCGGCATTCCAGCGATGTGTGGCGGAAAACAGCCTCCGCGCTCGTTGAGTCCGAAACTGGCGGGAGCGCCGCAGATCAAGGCGAGGCAAAGGGTCTTAACGCCAACGGAGCTCCGCTGTTGGGTGATTCGCGCGATACCTTCAGACCGAAGGCATCGGATATTCCCGCGCAACCCGGTGTATACAAGTGGCGCGATGCAGAGTCGCGTGTGATATACGTCGGCAAGGCGAAAAATCTCCGCAACCGTCTCAGCAACTACTTCCAACCCCTGTACCAGCTTCATCCACGTACTCAGACGATGGTGCTCACCGCCCGAAGCCTTGAATGGACCGTCGTCGGCACGGAGCTCGAGGCTCTGACACTTGAATACACGTGGATCAAGGAATTCGATCCCCGCTTCAATGTGGTGTTCAGAGATGACAAGACCTATCCGTACCTCGCCATTTCCGTAGGCGAGGATGTGCCGAGGATTTGGATCACGAGAAGCAGAAAACGTCGTGATACGCGATATTTTGGCCCCTATGCCAAGGTCTGGGATGTTCGTCAGACTTTGGATGCCCTGCTCAAGAGCTTTCCGGTGCGCACATGTTCGCCAGGCGTGTTCAGGCGCGCCCAGCTCAGCAACAGGCCATGCCTTCTGGCCTCGATAGGGAAATGCTCGGCGCCATGCGTTCAGCGCATCGATCTCAAGGAACATCGGAAGATGTGCGAGCAGCTCATAGGGGTGATGACCGGTCGTCTTGGCAGGAGTTTCCAGGCGAATCTCACCGCAGAGATGAAAGCCGCCAGCTCACGCCTTGACTTCGAACTTGCCGCCCGGCTTCGTGACCAGATCGCCATGCTGAACACGGTGATCGAGCAGAATGCGGTGGTGTTCGATTCAGATGTCGACGCGGATGTGTTCGGACTTGCCAGCGATGAGTTGGAGGCCTCCGTACACGCATTCTTCGTAAGAGCCGGTTCGATACGTGGAGAACGCAGTTGGAGTGTCGAACGGGTGGAGGACGTATCGGATGAGGAGCTCGTGGGGGATCTCATCACCCAGGTCTATTCCACGCTGGTCGATGAGGTGAATGGCGAGCGAAACCTCGGGAATACCACGCCGGATGCCGATGATGCGCATATCTCACGTGCCCAGCAGTCTCACGATATGCCATCGGAGGAATCGGCATCCGACTCATTGTCGGAAGGACGGCACTCTTCGGGAATTTCCATATCCACCGAACGCGAGGCCTTCGGCGCCACCCAGCAGGCGACGGCGACCGACAGCCTGGCGAGGTCCAAGGCCACGAAGTCGCGCAGGGCGCATAAGCACACCACCGGACGTGATGACCTTCTTGAACCTATTGCTCCGATACCAAGAGAAGTGATTCTGCCCATCGAGCCGAACAAGGCCGGGCAGCTCGAGGATTGGCTCAGTAAGCAACGCGGTGCTGCGGTGAACATCAGGGTGCCGTTGCGGGGGGAAAAGCGCGCCTTGATGGATCGAGCCACGGCCAACGCCAAGCAATCGCTGCTGCGCAGCAAGATGAGCCGTATCAGTGACATGGGTGCACGCACCAAGGCCATGAACGACCTGGCAGCGGCATTGGGTCTGGATAAGGCGCCCTTGCGCATCGAATGCTACGACATCTCGAACACCATCGCAGGTGCCTTCCAGGTCGCGTCAATGGTGGTGTTCGAGGACGCGGTCGCGAAAAAGTCGGAGTATAGACGCTTCTCCATCAAAGGGCGCAACGGAGAAGGCGCCGTTGACGATACCACAGCCATCTACGAGACCCTGAGCAGACGGTTCAGCCATGGCAACGTCGCCGGAGACTCAGGTGACAGCATAGACAACGAACGACAGGTACGGCAGGCCGGATTGGATGCGGGGGAGCTGTCAGCCGACGACGGGATCGTCCAGCAGCAGGTTCAGGCGCACCATTTTGCCTACAAGCCGAATCTGGTGGTGGTCGATGGCGGCAAACCGCAGGTCGCCGCCGCAGCCAGAGCGATGGCCGATCAGGGCGTGACCGATGTGGCCGTCTGCGGTCTGGCCAAACGGCTTGAGGAGGTGTGGCTGCCAGACGAGGATTATCCGCTGATTCTCAAGCGTCAGTCCGAAAGCATGTATTTGCTGCAACGGGTAAGGGATGAGTCGCATCGTTTCGCCATCACCTATCATCGTCAAAAACGCAGAAAAGGTGCGCTACGCTCCGCGCTGGATGGAATCCCAGGTGTTGGCGAAGCATTCCAGAAAAAACTGCTCAATCATTTCGGGTCTGTCAGGGCCATGCGGGAAGCGAGTGTTGAGGATCTGCAGGCGGTGAATGGAATAGGGGAGAACAAGGCGAAGGCGATATTCGATGCGTTGCATGCGGATGACCATGATTGAAGCCTGATTCACCGTCACATAGACACGGGCGGCAACAAGGGTTCGCTACTATGTAGTTGAAACTCAGGAGGTTATCCGTGCAACAATACAGGCATCGTTGTGCCGTGCTGGGCAAACCCATCGCGCATTCCCTGTCACCGGTGCTCCATATGGCAGCTTACCGTCGCCTAGCGTTGTCTGACTGGCAGTATCTGCGCCATGAAGTTGATGCGGCAGGGCTTGAAGAGCTGCTGTTGTCGCTTGACCCCAGCTGGGCCGGACTCAGCCTGACGATGCCGTTGAAACGTACCATCATGCCATTCGGCACTCCGTCGGACACATGGTCCTCGACGCTGCAGGTTGCCAATACCGCCGTGCTCGATTGGACGGGAGCTGCCGAAGCCCCGACAATCTCCCTGTACAACACCGACGTTCAGGGCATATCCAAGGCCTTGGGTATGGAGCTTGTCAGGCTCGACACTGATGCAGCAGGGTCATCTACGCCGACCCTCAGTAGGAGCGATGGACATGTACAAGTCCATACAGCGATGATTCTGGGCAGCGGCAACACCGCTTCCTCCGCACTGGCGGCGTGCTCTGAACTCGGTGCGGAACAGGTCGTGGTCTGCGCACGACATCTCGAACGGGCGGCGCACCTGTCGATGTTGGCCGAGAGGCTGGGAATCGGGATGCAGGTCCGTACCTTGTCGCAAGCACTATCCGCTGTCGATGGACAGGACGTGACTATCAGCACGCTGCCCGCACATGCGGCCGATGGCATAGCTGACGAACTTTCGAACCAGGCGCGGCACGGAGACCTGGGGCTGTTGCTGGATGTGGTCTACGATCCGCGTCCAAGCCGACTGATGACCGCATGGCGCGACAAGGGGGCTCGGGCCATAGGCGGTGAGATGATGCTGTTGTATCAGGCCATACCCCAGGTGGCGTTGATGACGGGTATCGATGAGCACAGCATGCCGTCGGATATCGATATGGCCATGCTCCAGGCACTTCAGGAGGTGTTGTGATGACTCAAGAACATGGGTTGATTCCAGACCATTCGGAAGGCAAGGGGAGACCTGAGCCGGCGGACGACTTCGAGGTTCTGCTCGTCACCGGGATGTCCGGGGCAGGGCGTTCTCGCGCCGCTGACAGCGTCGAGGACATGGGCTGGTATGTGGTCGACAATCTTCCCCCGAAACTCTTGATTCCCCTGGTCGATATGATGACGTCTTCGGGGTCGAAGGTTCATAAACTCGCGGCGGTCATCGACGTTCGCTCCAGATCGTATTTCGACGATTTGGCTGCGGTGCTGAGTCATCTTGACGATCTCGGGGTCAAGTACCGCATACTCTTCCTGGATGCCGACGACGAGGTCCTGATAACCCGCTTCGAATCGGTGCGCAGACCTCATCCTTTGCAGCATGGACGAAGGCTGGTGGACGGCATTCATGAGGAACGGGAGCTGCTGGCACATCTCAAGGAGCGCGCCGATGTGGTGATCGACACCACCAGGCTGAGCATCCATCAGCTCTCCACAAAGCTCTATGACGCCTTGCTCGGTACAGGGCCCACAACGGTTTCGGTGCACATCTTCAGTTTCGGATTCAAGTACGGTGTTCCGCTCGATGCTGATTTCGTCGCGGACATGCGGTTCCTGCCCAATCCCTTCTGGGTGCCGGAGCTGCGTGACCTGACGGGAATGAATGCTGCCGTGAGCGATTATGTGCTCAACAGTCCCGGAGCCCAGGAGTTCCTTGAATCGTACACACCTGCCATTTTGACGGCCATACGAGGATATTCGCGGGAAGACAAGCATTTTGTGACCATCGCCATCGGTTGCACAGGCGGGCAGCACCGTTCGGTCGCCATGAGCGAGGAACTCGCCAAAAGGCTGAGGAATCATGGCCTGAGCGTTACGGTGTCTGCCAGAGAGCTGCACAGGCATCGCAGCTGATCGACGTTGACCTGCCCGTCCAGGCAATTGTTATCGGCCATGCAGATGCGGGAGACGGGTGGACGGAGGAAACATCCACATAGCGAAATATGCGTGTCCACTTCGCAGCAGATGCCCCAAAGTTGTCCAAGATGTTCTGTATCACAGATAGCCGGTGGCTTTTCAGATAGGATGCTGGGAGCCGGTAATTGTTATGTATCGCAACAACTGTAGGAGGTTGGCTATTGGCTCTATTGGACGACGTCAAGAGCGAACTCGCCGCAATCGACAACGAACTTCCCGCAGCGAAGAAGGCTCAGGCAGCCACGATGATTCGTTTCGGAGGCGGCCTGCATCTGCTGCAGCGTCACATCGTCGTTGAAGCGCAATTCGATTCTCTTGATTCCGCACAGTGGTTGCAGAACACCATCAAGGAGATCTACGGCCATAGTTCCGATCTCATCGAGGTAGCTCGACAGACACCGACAGGCAACAACGTGCGTTACTCGGTTCGAGTGTTGCGAGCCGGAGGTGCGCTGGCCTTGCAGACGGGGCTTCTGGATCGGCGCAAGCGTCCGGTCAGAGGTCTGCCCGCGGATATCATCAGCGGGAACATCGCACAGGTCAAGGCCGCTTGGCGAGGAGCGTTCTTGGCTCACGGCGAGCTCTCCGACCCCGGCAAGGCCAGCTATCTGGAGATTGTCTGCCCAGGTTCCGAAGCGGCACTGGCGCTGGTCGGCGCTGCACGCCGTCTGGGAATCAATGCGAAAGCACGTCAGGTGCGCAGCTCGGAACGGGTGACGCTTCGAGACCCCGATGCGATAGAACGCATGCTGAATCTCATCGGTGCCCCCAAATCCGCTAGGGAATGGACCGGGAAGCGCAACGACGGAGAATCGAGAGGCAAAGCCAACCGCTTGGCGAACTTCGATGACGCCAACATGCGTCGGAGTGCCAAGGCCGCGGTCGAAGCCAGTGAAAAGGTCATGGAAGCGTTCAAATTGCTCGGGGACAGCATTCCTGACAATCTGCGTGCGGCAGGCCAGCTGAGGATTGACCACCGTGACGCCAGTTTGGAAGAGCTCGGCAGGCTTGCCGACCCGCCGGTCACCAAGGATGCAATCGCCGGCCGCATCAGGCGCTTGCTGCAATTGGCCGCGAAGATAAAAAAACAACAGTCGCAGCAATGATTCCGACAAAGGACGCCTCCGCACGAATACCGTGTGGGCGTCCGTGCTGTCCATGCACTGTCATCTCCGGCGTGCTGACGTCGGCTCTGATGCATCACAGGAATCTGCGAGCTCTCTGGCTGATTGTTTGTTGCTCAGTATAGAATCCCTTATGGCGTCATCATGCGCCTTGATACTTTCTGTGGCGGGTACGACCACCAGAGGCTACCTTAGGCACAGCTAGGAAAGGATAGTTCATGAAAACACTGAAGGATCTTGGAAACCTGCAAGGCAAGCGAGTTCTTGTGCGTGCTGATTTCAATGTTCCGCTGGATGGCACAACCATCACCGATGATGGCCGCATCAAGGCAGCCTTGCCGACCATCAATGCTTTGCGTGAGCAAGGCGCCAAGGTTATTCTTATGGCTCATCTCGGGCGTCCGAAGGGCAAAGTTGTACCTGAGCTGAGCTTGGCTCCGGTCGCGAAGCGTCTGGGCGAGTTGCTGGGTACCGACGTAGAGCTGGCATCCGACACCTACGGCGAGGACGCACAATCCAAGGTCGCCGCGCTCCAGGACGGACAGGTTCTGCTGCTTGAGAACGTTCGTTTCAACCCTGAAGAGACCAGCAAGGACGAATCTGAACGTGCCGCGTATGCGAAGAAGATCGCTGCACTTGGCGACGTGTTCGTCTCGGACGGATTCGGCGTCGTTCATCGTGCGCAGGGTTCCAACTACGATGTGGCCGCTGACCTGCCTTCGGCCGCAGGCCTGCTGGTGGAGAAGGAAGTCACCGCGCTCTCCAAGGCGACCGTCAACCCCGAGCGTCCTTTCACGGTCGTTCTCGGTGGGTCAAAGGTTTCGGACAAGTTGGGCGTGATCGAGAATCTGCTCAGCAAGGCCAACCGACTGATCATCGGTGGGGGAATGGTCTACACCTTCCTGAAGGCGCAAGGCTTCGAGGTCGGCAAGTCCCTTCTTGAAGAGGATCAGGTCGATGTGGTCAAGGGGTACATCGCCAAGGCCGAAGAGAACGGCGTCGAGCTCGTGCTGCCGACCGATATCGTCGCAGCCGACACCTTTGCCGCTGATTCACCGTATGAGACCGTCTCGGCCGAAGCAATTCCCGCCGACAAGATGGGTCTTGACATCGGTCCCGATTCCCAGAAGCTGTTCCACGACAAGATCGTGGAATCCAAAACCGTGGTGTGGAACGGCCCCATGGGTGTGTTCGAGTTCCCGGCCTTCGCCGCTGGAACCAAGGCCGTTGCTCAGGGACTCATCGATGCGACCAAGGCAGGGGCATTCACCATCGTTGGTGGCGGCGACTCGGCCTCCGCGGTTCGCAACCTCGGCTTCCCAGAGGACGGCTTCTCGCACATCTCCACAGGTGGCGGTGCGTCCCTGGAACTGCTTGAAGGCAAGGAACTTCCCGGACTCAAGGTAATCGAGTAGGGATTACATCCTATAGGCAGTGATGTGCAGCAATGTCGGGTCGCGGTGTACTGCCGTGGCCCGACATCTGTGTGAGCCCGTGTTCTTCCTGACATAATCGGGCGCAATTGAGATAACTGCACTAAAAGGATAGCTTTTCCGAGAATTTCCACCGATTTGCTGTCCTTTTATTGCAGTTATCTCCTGGATGGCCGGCGGGGTGCCGATGTGACAGAATGATGGCTTCACGTCACGTATGATGAAGAAGGTATGAGGGCAGATGCGCTTGCGGATTTCGAGAGCTCTTCGCCCGTTGTCTAGGAGCAGGTTGGGAAAGGCGATACCGATGGCACGAGTTCCGCTAATCGCGGGTAACTGGAAGATGAATCTGGACCATTTGGAGGCCACGTACTTCGTACAGAAACTGGCCTGGTTGCTTCGTGACGCTCGTTTCGATTACGGCCATTGCGAAATCGTGTTGTTCCCGGCATTTACCTCGCTCCGGAGCGTGCAAGTGCTGGTGGAAGCCGACAACCTTCATATTCGCTATGGGGCGCAGTCTGTATCCGTAACTTCGCAAGGTGCGTTCACCGGTGATGTCTCCGCAGATATGCTGTCTCAACTCCACTGCTCCTATGTGATTGTGGGACATTCCGAACGCCGTAAGTATCACCCCGAGGACGATGCCAATATCGTGGACCAGGTCCGTGCAGTATTGGCCGCCGGAATGCAGCCGATTCTTTGTGTGGGCGAAAGTTTCGAGGAACGCCGTCAGGGCATCGAGCTGGAATTCGCGGTCGGGCAGGTTCACGACGTCACTCGTGATCTGAACGAGGAGGAAGCCGCATCTCTGGTAATCGCATACGAGCCTGTTTGGGCGATTGGCACCGGCATGGTGGCTACTCCCCAATCCGCACAAGACGCGGCCAAGGCGATTCGAGAGCATATGCGCAAGGCCTTCAACGATAAGGTCGCCGACAGAGTGCGTATCCTATATGGTGGGTCGGTGAGCTCGCGTAATGCCGCGCAGCTCATCCAGGAGCGCGATGTCGACGGCTTCCTGGTGGGAGGTGCCTCCCTGGAGGTTGATGAATTTTCCAAAATAGCGCGTATCGCCCAAAAACATTCTTTTTCGCGTTGAACCCGCGATAATCCCCGATGTGCTGTATCCTTGCAAGAGTTAGAAAAACGTGGAGGTTCCTGTGGCTATTCTCAAGATCGTTCTTGAAGTCATCGTCGTCATCGCCAGTGTCCTGTTGACACTGCTCATCCTGATGCATAAGGGCAAAGGCGGAGGCCTTTCGGACATGTTCGGCGGTGGTATCAACTCCAATGCCGGAACATCCGGTGTGGCCGAGAAGAACCTTAATCGCATTACCGTGATAGTCGCCCTGATCTGGGTCGCCATCATCATTGCCCTGGGCTTGATGGTCAAATACAATCTGGGCTGAGCACCGTTGCCTTGAGTACCTACGCGGCACCCAAGGTCTATATGCGAGTACATACGACAACACCGTAGTTCGATGACTGCGGTGTTGTTCCATATGTAATGGCTTTTTGGCACAGCAACGTCAACAGGAAAGACAGCATGCACGTTCACAGCTCTTTGAAACTTCTCGTCGCAGACCTCGACGGTACTCTGCTTCATGACGGCCCGAGCTTCGAAGACAGGGCTTTGACCGCACGGACCATCGAAACGGTAAGCAGAGCCCACGAGCAAGGTATGCTCATCGCGGTGGCTACCGCTCGTCCGGTGCGTACCAGTTGGGACATCGTTCACCAGATTCCCGTGGACGCATGCGTGTATCTCAACGGTGCGCTGATTGATTTGTCTCCGCAACGGTCAAGTTACGAACTCCTTACAGGGCAGAGGTCTTCATCGACGAGACGGCAGGACGCGCATCTGCTTCGGCATGGTTTCTCCGCGCAACGAGCCGCCGAGGTGTGTCTGTCCCTGCTGTCGGCGATTCCCACACTCAGACTCGGCGTGGTCATGAACGACAAGAGATACACGAACTTCGACATCCGTATGCTCTGGCCCATGGAAGAATGCCATCTGACGGATTTCTCCGACCTGCCGCAAGGCGATGCCGATAAAATCATCATATTTCCCAGGGACCATGAAGTGACGCCTCTTAATGCGGTGCTTCCGGAGGACTTCGAGCTTCACGTGAGCGAAGGCAGCATGTGGATGCTGATGAATCCCGAGGCGAACAAGGAGTCCGCGCTACGGACTCTGTGCACATCGATGGGCTTGTCGCCAGACGAGGTCGCGGCGTTCGGCGACGATGCCATCGATATCGCGATGATGGCCACTGCAGGGGTCGGTGTAGCGGTTTCCAATGCCATTCAACCGGTTCTGGATATAGCCGACCAGATATGCCCGTCCAACAATGACGATGGCGTGGCCCAGTGGATAGATGGAATACTGTGAGCGTTCAGCAGTCCGAGAGCCTCCATACGCTTTGTCGGTTGCTGTTTCTGCTCAGATAAGCACATACCTGCATCAGTAGGGCAGCAATGTGGCAATACTCTCCAGGAAAAGCTGTCCTTTTGATGCAGTTATCGTATTGGACGGATATACTTCGGCCCCCTGCACCTCAACGAGTAAGGGCAGGGGGCCGAAGTATAATCTGCTAGCGTCTAGGCGCTATATCTCAGGCGTTCACGCGATCGATGCCGGCCTGCACATCGGAAAGCACTGAATCCCAGGAGGCGATGAAGGAAGCGACACCATCGGACTCGAGCTTGTCGGTGACATCCTTGATGCTGATGCCGAGCTCCTCGAGCTTCTCCATAACGGCGTGGCTCTCCTCATAGGTGCCTTCGATCGAAGGTGCACCGTTGCCATGTGCTGCGAGGGCGTCAAGCGTCTTCTCAGGCATGGTGTTGACGATGTCCTTGGCAACGAGCTCGTCGACATACTTGCAATCGGAGTATGCGGCGTTCTTGGTGCCGGTCGAGGCCCACAGAGGACGCTGACGACGTGCGCCCTTGGCTTCGAGGTCGGCCCAACGGGAATCCTCGTTGAACTTCTTCTCGAAGAGTTCGTATGCCAGACGTGCGTTGGCGACAGCTGCCTTGCCTTCGAGTTCCTTGGCTTCCACGGAACCGTTGGCTTCGAGAAGCTTGTCAACGGCGGTGTCCACGCGGGAGACGAAGAAGGAAGCGACCGAACCCATGTGCTTCAGATCGTGGCCGTTGGCGTCAGCCTGTGCGATGCCCTCGATGAAGGCGTCGATGACCTGCTCGTAACGCTCGAGCGAGAAGATCAGGGTGACGTTCACGGAGATGCCCTTGGCCAGAGTGGCCGTAATCGCAGGAAGACCTTCGAGGGTTGCGGGGATCTTGATCATCGCAGATCGGAAGAGCACACGTCTGAACTCCAGTCACCAG
>OMJG01000196.1_pt1 | contig 46149 bp, 40 predicted proteins | sample 1646431 | NCBI WGS metagenome assembly OMJG01 (sample SAMN03771674, study PRJEB25209) | food metagenome | isolation source: Cotija cheese | place: Mexico:Jalisco,Michoacan | collected 2011-12-12 | reverse complement strand
CTGCTGCGGCCCCGGCGCAGGCGCCACCGGCGGCACCGAATGCGGGCCCGCCGGACGGGCAGCAGCCCCAGGCCGGGCAGGCAGGTGACCCGGTCGCCGAGGTGCTCGCGCAGCGACAGAACGAGGTCGCCGCTGAGCCCGCTCCGGCCCGCGCGGAGCCGCCCGGGCACGAGGCGATGTCTCGGTAAGACCCCCTCAGGCCGCGCGGCGGTCGGCACCCCACGCCGCCCTCACCGCTGACCGTCGCGCACCTTTCTTCTTCGTGACCCTGCGACCCGGGAGGCATCGTGCCGACACCGACGAACCCCGACGAACCTGCTGACATCTCCGATCTGCCCCCGGAAGTGCTCAAGCAGGTCAAGCAGATGGTCTCGCGCGAGTACGCCAAAGACCTCCGCGCGCAGCTCGGCAGCGTCCCGCGGACCATCGACTGGACCCGCCTGAGTCCGGAGGATCTCGAGCACGAGCTCCTCGAGCTCAACCAGTTCGTGGACTGGTTGCGCCATACCTATGGGCTGCCGCCACAGATCATTCCGCCGATGTGGCATCGACACTGGGAGATGATCTGGGAACTCTCCGCGCTCAGGCAGCAGTGGCTGACCTGCTACGACCAGCAGGCCAAGGGCAACATGGGTGTCGTCTTCCACGCCGAGTTCGCCGCCGCCCGCGAACGCCTCCGCGACTGGGTCACCATCTCCGGCAGCCGGCTCGACCGTGATCGGGCCACCCGCATCACTCCCTGGCCCGGCGGCGAGGCCGAGGGGTTCACCCCGACCGACAGCACCGAGTACCCGGTGGAGAACCGGAACGAGGACTTCGTCTCCTTCGTCGAAGAACAGGTGCTCGAGCGCCAGCGTGCCCAGGACGCGGAGGTCCAGGAGATCGTGAACTCCGAGTGGAGCGAGCGGCCGTGACCGAGCCGACCGGGCAGATCCTCGTCTCCCCGTTGATGGACAGCCGGGAGGTCGCCGCCTACCTGAAAGTCTCCGAGTCGACGCTGTCGCGCTGGCGCGTCGATGAGAAGGGGCCACCGTTCATGCAGATGGGCGGGATCGCCCGCTACCGGTACGAGGCCGTCGAGGCCTGGCTGGCTTCCCTGGAACAGACCCATGAGCGCACCTGAGACACCGCCGACGTTCCCGCCGATCGGGGTGAAGGTCTCCACCGACATCGAACACCGCGCCTCCGGCGTCCGCGCCAGGGCACGGTGGACCGACCCGGCGACGAAGAAGCGCATCACCCGGGCCTTGGTCGTTCCCGACGAAGAAGCGGCCGAGGCTTTCTTCGACCAGCTGCAACGCTCAGCGAAGGTCGGAGTGGACCTGACGATCACGTTGAGCGATTACATCGAGCAGATCGGCGACCGCTGGAAGCGCGGCCTCGACCCGACCTCGACCGCCACCGGCTACTGGGCAGGACTCCGGCTGCGGGTGATTCCGGCGATGGGACATGTGCCGGTAGCCGGGATCAGCACCGGCATGATCGACCGGACCATCGACGACTGGGAGCTGAAGCTCTCGCCCTCGCTGATCAAGTCCTCGGTCGCCGCACTCGTGCGCGTGCTCGACGAGGCCGTTCGGGATGAGCTGATCGAGAAGAACCCAGCACGCAACCGTTCCCGTCGCTCTTATGGGAAGAGCACGGTGTTCGACTTCAGCAGCCCCGCCGATACCTCTCCGCGCGCGCACGCGATCAAGGACCTGGAGACGCTGACCAAGCTCGCCGAGGCCTGCGGTGAGGCCGGCCAGCCGTACTCCGACTACGTGATGCTGTGTGCGCTGCTGTCGGCGCGCAGTTCCGAGGTCGCGGGTCTCTGGGTCGAGGACGTCGACTGGGACGCGAACATCGTCACGATCCGCAAGCAGACCTTCCCTTCCTCGAGCGGGCTCGTGACGAAGCAGACCAAGGGCAGGGAGGAGCGGCCTGTGCCGATTCTGCGCCCGCTCGTGCCCGTCCTCGAACGATTGACGGCCGAGAAGGAGCCGACCGACCGGGTGCTCATCGGCGTGCGCGGAGGAGTGATCACGACGGCGAACGTCAGCCGGGCCACGAAGTGGGATTCGCTCGTGACCGAGATGGGGCTGCCGCAGCTGTCGCGGCATGGTCTGCGGCATACGGGAGCGACCTGGATGGCCGATGCCGGCATCCCGCTGCACGTGCTCCAGAAGATCCTCGGCCACAAATCGATCGACACGACCAAGGGCTACCTCCACCCCGATCTCGGCCATATCGCCAAGGCGGGGGAGCTGGCCAACCGATTCCTCGACGCCCAGACCGAGGCGCCCGAACGGCCCTCGGGCAAGAGGCACGCGAAGGCGAAGCCTGGTCCCGACGAGCGTGGCCTGTGAGGCCGAAAATGGGCTTCTGGTCCCGGTTTGGTCCCGGGTGATCAACTTGGGCGCCTTCAGACACCCTCCGGAGAGGGCGCGGGCGAGAGATTCAAGAGGAGCCAACGGCGATCGCGGACGATCCCGGACATGACGAAGCCCAGGTCAGAAACATGCTCTGACCTGGGCTTTTACGTCGGGCTGACAGGATTTGAACCTGCGACCCCATCACCCCCAGTGATGTGCGCTACCAAGCTGCGCCACAGCCCGCTATTCATTTGTTCCCGGGCAAACCAGGGCTAAGCCACCTTACCCCCAGTGAAGCGCGCTACCAAGCTGCGCCATAGCCCGTTACCGTACTCCCTCGTGGGCAACGAGAACTAGCTTATACCGATCGGGGGTCAACTGCCAAAACCGCGTTCCGTGACCTTCGAAAAACAGGTATCATCCCAGGTGGATACCGAAGAAGCGGGACATGCAGTGGCCTGTCAGGGTGACTCGGTAACATTTCCGTTTCGTGATTGTTATGAACGTGGCTCAGGCGGCTATGCTTGGTACACCGACAAACTAGAGGAGTCGACATGGCAGATCTGGATTATCCAGTATCTTTGCGGTACTCACGCGACCACGAGTGGGTTGCGACCACGGAAGACAACGCAGTAGTCCGTGTGGGTATCACTGATTTCGCCCAGGAACAGCTGGGTGACGTCGTCTATGTCGACCTGCCTGAAGCCGGGGATTCGGTCACCGCAGGGGAGTCCTGTGGCGAAGTCGAGAGCACGAAGAGCGTCTCTGACCTGATCGCACCTGTGTCGGGGACCGTCACCGAGGTCAACGACTCGCTCGACGATTCACCTGAGACCGTGAACTCGTCGCCCTTCGAGGACGGGTGGATGTATCTCGTCGAACTCAGTGACCCCGCACAGCTCGAATCGCTGATGGACAGCGAAGCGTACAAAGAGCTCATTCAGAGCGAGGAGGCGTAATGTCGCAGAATCACGATCAGAATCGTCCGACCCCCTCGCAGCCCTGGTATGACAACGGGCAGGTCCCGCAGTCGAAGAAGTTCCCCTTCGGAGCCGGCAACGGCGGTGACGAGTCGGCGACTCGGATGAACCCTCAGGTCGACCAGAACGGCCAGGGGAACACCCCGCCCGTCACGCAGCAGCCGGCTGACGGAGCCCCGCAGGCGCCGCAGTACGGCAACGGTCAGAACTATGGGGGCACCCCGCAGGGCGGACAGCACTACGGCGGCACCCCGCAGGGCGGGCAGAACTATGGTGCGTCCCAGCCGGCCAACCAGCCCTATGCCGGACAGGGACAGGGCAGCCAGGGCCAGCCGCAGTATCAGGCTGAGCAGAATCAGTACCCACCGCAGAACTTCGGCCAGCCGCAATCCGGCCAGCCCCAGGGCAACCAAGGTCAGCAGCAGTACGGAAACCAGCCGCAGCAGGGTGGCCAGCCGCAGTACGGGTCGAACGGCGCCGGCCAGGACGATCAGTTCGATCCCAACCAGCAGCAGGGCAGCCAGCCCGGCCCCGGCCAGTACGGTCAGCCCCAGTCCGGTCAGCCACAGGGTGCGCCGGCGAGCGGCGGTCAGGATCCGATGAATGATTCGGGCAGCCAGCAGTTCCAGGGAATCCTGGACCCGCACACCGGTGAGATCCACCCGGTGCCCGACCTCGAAGGTCTGCAGGACGCCGATGCTCTGCTCGTCGTCGTCTCCGGGCCGGACTCCGGTTCGCAGATCCTGCTCGACACCGACGTGGTCACGGTGGGCCGCAGCCCGAACGCCGACATCTTCCTCGATGACGTCACCGTCTCGCGCAAGCATGCCGAGTTCATCCGTACGCCCAGCGGTTTCACGCTGCGCGACACGGGCTCGCTCAACGGCACCTATGTGGGGCGTCAGCTCATCGACTCCATCGACCTGCAGAACGGAGCCGATGTGCAGATCGGCAAGTTCCGAATGATCTTCCAGCAGCGTCCGCGCTCCTGACCGGGGGATGATGTCAAAAGTCGAAGTCGAGGTTGTCGGCGTCCGCATCGAAATGCCAGCCAACCAACCGATTCTGCTGCTCAAGGCCAGCGAACCTGCCTACTACCTGCCGATCTGGGTCGGTGCGATCGAGGCCAATGCGCTGTCGATCGCGCAGCGGGGGCTGACCCCGCCGCGCCCCATGTCGCATGCTCTGCTGCTCGACGTCCTCGAGAAGTACGACGCCGAGCTGCAGGATGTGACGATCACCGGCAAGGACGGTCAGATCTTCCTGGCCGAGCTGCACACGAACGACGGGAAGTCGATCTCCGCGCGCCCCTCGGACGCGGTGACTCTGGCGCTGACAGCGCACTGCCCCGTCTTCGTCGAAACACAACTGCTTGAAGAGTCCGGAATCGAAGCCCCCGAGGCCGATGAAGAGGAAGTCGCACAGTTCAGAGACTTCCTCGACAACGTCTCGGCCGAGGATTTCGAGACCGGTACCGAAAACCCATGAAAGTGAAACAGTGAGTCTCCACACCGATCCGGTCCTGTCCAACAGAGAAATCGCTGCTGCCGGCCACGACAATCTCCGCGGTCTCGACGACTGGCGAGAGATGGATCCGAAGCAGCAGCCGACGTATCTCGACAGTGCCGCACTCGACGAGGTGCTCACCGACCTGCGCAGCTCTCCTCCGCTGGTCTTCGCCGGTGAGGCCGATGTGCTCAAGCAGCGGATCGCCGCCGCCTCACGCGGTGAGGCATTCGTGCTGGCTGGAGGAGACTGCGCCGAATCCTTCGACGGCGCCCAGGCGGACAAGATCCGGGCCCGAGTCCAGACGGTTCTGCAGATGGCGGCCGTTCTCACCTACGGCGGTTCGATGCCCGTGGTGAAGATCGGCCGGATGGCCGGTCAGTTCGCGAAGCCGCGTTCGGCCGATACGGAGACCCGCGAGGGGGTCACCCTGCCGTCGTTCCGCGGCGATATCGTCAACGGCTACGAGTTCACCGAGGAATCCCGCCGTCACGATCCGGAGCGTCTGCTCAAGGCGTACCACATCTCCGCCTCCACGCTGAATCTCATCCGTGCGTTCACCCAGGGCGGCTTCGCCGATCTGCGGTTCGTCCACGATTGGAACCGCGGTTTCCTCGCCTCGAATCCCGGCTACCAGCGCTACGAGCAGACCGCTGCCGAGATCGATCGTGCCATCCGCTTCATGGATGCCTGCGGAGCCGACTTCGACGCGCTCAAGACCACCGAGTTCTACGCCGCCCACGAGGCGCTGCTGCTCGAATACGAGCGGGCACTGACCCGCATCGACTCGCGCACCGGTGAAGCCTACGACGTCTCCGGCCACTTCCTGTGGATCGGTGAGCGCACCCGCGAGATCGACGGTGCCCACGTCGACTTCCTGTCGAAGGTGCGCAACCCCATCGGCGTCAAGCTCGGGCCGACGGCCACGGCAGACGACGCTCTGGCGCTGGCGGAGAAGCTCGATCCGGACGCCGAGCCGGGTCGCCTGACCTTCGTCACCCGCATGGGTGCCGGCCAGATCGGTGAGTCGCTTCCGGCTCTGCTGTCGGGAATCGGCGACCGCCTGCCGCACGTGACCTGGGTCTGCGACCCGATGCACGGCAATACGATCACTTCGAACACCGGGTACAAGACCCGTCGCTTCGAAGACGTCATGGCCGAGGTCGAGGGATTCTTCACCGCCCATGCCGATGCGGGCACGATCCCCGGTGGTCTGCACATCGAACTCACCGGTGATGACGTCACCGAGATCATGGGCGGAGCCACGGAGATCGACGACGAAGGTCTGCGTCGCCGCTATGAGACCCTCGTCGACCCGCGTCTCAACCACGATCAGTCGCTGGAGATGGCCTTCCAGGTCGCCGAATACCTGACTCGCCGGAAGTAACGGCCACAGCTGACACAATGCCGGGGGCTGCGCAGAGATTCTGCGCAGCCCCCGGCATCTCTGTGGCCACGCGTTCGGCCGACGGGAATCGTCGTCCGACTGATCGTCGTGCCTGACCGACGAGTCCGATGTGGCTCAGTCGTCCTTCTTCTCGTCCTCGGACTTCGTGTCCGCCGAATCGTCCTTCTTGTCATCCTTCGAATCGGAGTCGTCCGTCTTCTCCTTGCCCTTGGAAACGCGGACGATGATGAGCGAATTCGCCGGCTTCGCCTCGGTGCTCTTCGGGTACTGAGAGACGACCTTGCCCTTGGGCACGTCGTCGGAGAACACCTCGTCCTTGCCGACGCGGAATCCGCGCTTGGCCAAGGTCGCATAGGCGGCGTCGAAGGTCAGCCCCTCGACGTTGGGAACCGGGATCGGAGCGACGCCCTTGGACACGACCAGGTCGATCTTCTCGCCCTTCGACAGCTTCGTCCCGGCTTTCTGCGACGCCGAGATGACGGTGTCCTCGGCGACCGTGTCGCTGTACTCCTCCTCGACCTTGCCGACGGCGAGGTTGACCTTCTGCAGCGCGTCCTCCGCTTCGTCGCGGCTCATGCCTGGGAGCTTCGGCACAGCGAACTTCTCCTCACCTTTGGACACGACGACCGTGACGGATGAGTCGGGGGCGAGCTCTGCACCGCTGACGGGTTCGGTGCCGATGACCGTACCGGCGGGCACCTTGTCGTCGAAGACCTCCTTGGGCTCGGCCCTGAGGTCGTTGTCCTCCAACCGCGAGGTGACCTCGTCCACGGGTTTGCCGGCGAGTTCGCCGGGGACGATGGAGGTCGGTGCCGGCAGGTTCGCGATGACGAACCAGGCGACCAGAGCGAGAACCGCGACGACGGCGACGAGTCCCGTGAGCACGCGACGTCGGCGACGTCGGACAGGGGACTGACTCGCCGAGGCGGCCGCGGAGCCGGCGACGACCGCAGCCGGGCCACGCCGATCGGATTCCGAATCCTCCGATTCCTGCTCGGCCTCGGAGTCGTCTCGATCACCGGAATCGTCCGAGTCGGCAGGCTCGTCGGCAACGGCGGAGTCCGCAGCATCGGAGTCGGGGGAGTCGGCGGTGGCGCCGACTCCGGCTGCTGCCGCTGCGGCACCGCCACCGACGGCTCCGGCCGCAGTCGTGGCAGGCGCTGCGGCGGCATCGTCCGGGTCGTCGTCTCCTTCGTCGGGATCGGTGTCACCGGTGTCCGCCTCGGCGTCGTCCTCTTCTTCGCCTTCGAGATACGGGATCTCGTCGGTGCGGGAGCGCCTCTCCTTCGGCACTTCCTCGCCGAGATCGATGCTCGCGGTGAGCATGGGAGAATGCTCACCGGCCGAGACCTGCGGATCTCCGAGGTCGAGTTCGGCCTCGGTCATCTCCGCACGTGCTTCGGCCAACGCCAGTCGGAACTCGGCGGCATCGGCAGGGCGGTCCTCGGGATCTTTCGACGTCGCCCACAGCACGAGCGCGTCCAGGCGCGGGCTCAGGCGGGCAACGACCTCCGACGGCGGCGGAACCGTGTCGTGGACGTGCCGGTAGGCGACCTGGATCGGCACATCGTCGGTGTAGGGCTGAGCGCCGGTGAGCATCTCGTAGAACATGATGCCGACCGTGTACAGGTCGGTGCGGGCATCGGCTCCGGCCCGGGTGACGAGCTCAGGTGCAACATAGCCGACGGTGCCGATGAGGGTCTTCGTCGTCGTCGCCGTGGTCACGGCGCGCGCCAGACCGAAGTCGGCGAGCTTGACCTGTCCATCGGTGCCCAGCAGCACATTGTCGGGTTTGAGGTCACGGTGGATGATGCCCGTCGAGTGCACAGCCTCGAGTGCGGCGAGGATCGCGTCGAGAACGACGATCGCCTGTCTGGGGGTGAAGCTGCCGCGGTGCTTGAGCTCACGGCGCAGCGTCACCGACGGCAGGTACTCCATGACGAGGTAGACGATATCGCCGTCACGGGCCTGATCATGGATGGCCACGAGGTTCGGGTGGGTGAGACGACCGGCGTTGATGGCCTCCCGGCGGAAGCGTTCGACGAAGGTCTCATCGGAGATGAGGTGTTCGTGCATGACCTTGATCGCGATCTCACGGTCGAGACGCAGGTCGGTGCCGCGGTAGACCATGGCCATGCCGCCGCGGGCGATCTTGGCATCGATGCGGTATCGGTCGTTGAGCACCGTGCCGATGAGGGGATCTCGGCGGGCTGTCACAGGGCCTCCTGCAGACGTGCACGCTGCAGCTGGACACCGCGGACGAAGGCCTTCGTCTCCGGCAGCAGTCCGTCGGCGCGAACCGAGCGCAGGTCCTGGTAGTAGCCGGCGATGGCTTCGTTCTCCGACTCGGCGGTTTCCATCAGCCAGCCGAGGATGACGGTGCCGGCGACGATATTGTCTTCGATGTCGAGCAGATCGAGTCCGCGGCCGACGATATCGGACGCCCAGCGACCGGAACGGGGAGTGATCTGCATGATGCCGATCGCATTGCCGGCCGAGACGGTCGTGTGCTGGAACCCGGATTCGGCAGCGGCGACGGCCTGCATGAGGGCAGGATCGGCACCGAGCTCGGCGGCCAGGGAGGCGACGAGCAGCTTCGCCTGCGCCGGTGCCGGATGGCGACGGTGCAGCAGGGTGTATTTGTTCAGCCGTGCCGCGTGGAGCACCGCGGGGCGGATGCCCTCGACCTGCGCGCCGGCGGCGACGCGTGGGATGTCACGCGGGGCTTCGGGCGCGGTGCGACGCGGGCGGGCCGTCGACGGGCGCAGCAGGAGGAGTTCACCGACCGTGATGAGCGAGTCATCGCCCATGGCGTTTGCCCGCCGCAGGGTCGCCGGAGAGATTCCGTGGCGCGCGGCGATTCCCTGCAGGGTCTCACCGGGGGCGACGATGTGCGAGGGATCATCATCGGGCAGATCGTTCTTCTCCGGCAGAGACAGAACCTGCCCTTGGTGAAGGTTCTGACGCGGCGAGATGCGGTTGAGTTCGGCCAGTGCGGGTACGGAGACGCCGTGTTTGCTGGCCACCGCGTAGAGGGTGTCGCCCTGCTTGACCTTGTAGGTGCGGCCGCCGTGGGTGACGGGCACGGTCGCACTCGCGGTCCCCGAGATCCACTGTGGGCCGGTGCTCGCAGCGGCTGCGTCCTCGTCAGCGGAGTCGTGGTCGGATTCGGTGGTGGGGGCCACCTCGGTGGGGGATTCGTTTTCGGGGTCGACCCGTTCGGCTCCTGGGATCGGACCGGTCGAATTCACCTTCGATGCGGCGCGGATGTCAGGAGCGGCGGTGACGGGCCTGTGCCGTCGCGGTCGTGTCATCTGTCACCTGTTGACTTCATGTCGAATGGGGGAAGCTGCGATTCCCAGCCTAACGAGTGGGCGGGCTCGACCCGAGCATTCGGCACCGCATGGCGGGGTGTTTCTGCCGAATATTGCTACGCTTGGGGGCGTGAATACCGAAGAACTCGTTCAGGACTGGGCCCCGCTGCCCGACATCGCAGAACTCACCGGGCTCGGCATCTCCCAGGTACGGAGGCTGCTCGAAGACGGCGCCATCTGCGGAATCAAGATCGGCGATCCGAAGGTTCTGCGGGTCCCGTTGGCCTTCTTCGTCGACGGTGAGGTCGTCAAACCGCTCAAGGGCACTCTGCATACCCTCTACGACGCCGGATTCGACTACGAGGAAGCCATCGTGTGGCTCTTCACCCACGACGATTCCCTGCCGGGCCGGCCCATCGACCTGCTTCGCGCCGGCAACAAGAAGGAAGTCCGCCGCCGCGCTCAGGCGCTGGCGTTCTGATCTGCGCCGCCCGCTCGAGGTGAGCAGGCCCGTTCGTCGGGTTCAGCTGGAGCGGTAGCTCAGCGCCCTCGCGAATGCCTTGAGCCGCTCCTGTGCGGCCGGACCGATGCGCACTGGCGCCGAGGCGGCCGCCCCGGTCGCTGAATCGGTCGCCGCGCCGTCTCCTGCCCACGTATCGACGATCGTCGCCGCGTGGGCATGTTTGTCCGCGATGAAGGATTCGACGGCGGCGAGACCGCCCGAGTCCGTGATCATGCCGACGCATTCGGCCACCTCGGCGTCGGTGAGATCCGGATCGCCCAACCGTGCGGCGAGGACCTCGAGCCGGTCCGCTGGGATCCGAGAGGCCGTCTCGGCGATGAGCACGGTCCGCTTGCCCTCGCGGATGTCGTCGCCGGCGGGTTTGCCCGTGGCCTCGGGGTCACCGGCGATGCCGAGGACATCGTCGCGCAGCTGGAACGCCTGACCGAGGGGAAGACCGAAAGCGGAGATCTCCGCCAGCTGCCGATCGTCCGCTCCCGCCAGGGCCGCGCCGAGCAGGAGCGGCTGCTCGACCGAATACTTCGCGGACTTGAAGCTGAGCACCTCCCACGCGCGATCGGCGATCCGGGCGTCGCCGAGGGGGATGACCTCGGCGAGCACATCGAGGTACTGGCCGACCATGACGTCGCGGCGCACGATTCCGCGCAGTTCGCGTGCCGAGGCGCTGTCGCCCAGGCACTCCTGCGAGCGTTCGAAGAGCTCCTCGCTCAGGGCCAGGCAGATATCGCCGATGACGATGGAGGCGGAGACCCCGAAGGAGGCGCCGTCGCCGTGGAAGCCGGAGCGCTGATGGCGGGCTTCGAACTGACGGTGCAGGGCGGGCCGGCCGCGCCGGGTATCCGAATTGTCGATGACGTCATCATGGATGAGCGCGGCGGCATGGAGCAGCTCGAGCGACCCTGCCGCCTGGGCCAGGCCCGCGATGACGTCGGCGGAGGGGCCGGTGTCCGCGCCGGCGCGGACGTCTCCGCCGGCGAGCTGGAAGCCCCACCACAGCAGGACGGGACGGATCCTCTTGCCGCCGCGGGTGAACTCGATGAGAGCGTCGCCGATCGCAGCCGCATCGGGTGAGATCGCCTCGAACTCTGCGGCCTTCTCAGCGAGGAAGGCCTCGAGCTGGGCGGACACCTCGGCGGCGATGGATTCCGGAGAGTCGAGAGACTCGACGAGGGCGGGAGGGGCACCCGTCGCCGCGGACGACGAGGGCGCGGCCGTCGACGAGGGCGCAGCGGACGGAGCGGACTCGGGGGAGTCTCCGGGCGTCACAGAACGATGTGAGGTCATCAACCGATGTTTCCGCCGACGGTGACGATCGAATTCGCCTTGTCCTCGGAATCCTCGGCGACCGTGACGACGAGGACGCTGTCATTGTCCTTGTGTTTGAAGTTGACCACACGGGCGCTCTTCGTCTTCACCTCATCCCCGAGGCGTTCGAAGTCGGCCTTGCCGAGCTCCTTCTCGTAGAACGCGAAGACGTCCTTGGCATCGGCCTCGGCGCGGAGGGTGAGGCTGACCTGTTCGGGCAGCTTCTTGTCCTTGTCGTTGTGGGCCTTGACGATCGACGCGGAGAGCACCTCGGAATCCGGGTACGGCTTGATGTACTCGGGCAGATCCTTGACATCGTTCGATGTATCAGGATCCGAACCCGTGGCCTCGGTCGACGCTTCGGCCGAAGCGGTCTCGGACTCGGACTTTGCCGAGGCTGTGGTCTCGGCCGAGGCTGCGGAGGTCGAGGTCTCCGGGGAGGCCGAAGCGGTTGATTCGGCCGTGTCTCCATCGGTTCCCGAACAGCCCGCAAGAGCGAGAGCGGCGACGATGGGCAGTGTCATGACAGAGGTGCGCGATACCATGCTTCAAGAGTACCTGGACTGTTCGGCGGAGCCGAAAGGAACGAACGCGAGGGGCAGGCGATGAGTCGGAAGCAGCTGGCACGATCCGGAGGTGATCTGAGCCGATTGGGCACGGACGACGCCGGTGCCACCATGCTCCACCTCGACATGGACTCGTTCTTCGTCTCCGTCGAGCTGCTCAGCCGTCCGCACCTCGTCGGCCGTCCCGTCATCGTCGGCGGGCGCAGCGGCCGCGGAGTCGTCGTCTCGGCCAGCTATGAAGCGCGCGAGTTCGGGGTGCACGCGGCGATGCCGATGTCGCAGGCCATGAATCTGTGTCCCATCGCCGAGGTGATCCCACCCTCCCACGGCCTGTATTCCTCCTACTCCCGTCAGGTCTTCGATCTCGTCGCCGAGGTCACTCCCGATGTTCGTCAGGTCAGTGTCGACGAAGCCTATATCGACGTCTCCGGAGCTGTGCGACGACTCGGCTCTCCGGTCGAGATCACCACCCAGCTGCGTGCCCGGATCCGGGAGCGGACGGGGCTGAGCGCCTCGGTCGGCATCGCCGTCAGCCGGGTCGTGGCCAAGCTCGCCTCGACCAGGGCGAAGCCGAACGGTCAGCTGCTCGTGCCCGTGGCTGCGACCCGGGAATTCCTCGACCCGATGCCGATCGAAGCTCTGCCGGGAGTGGGGGAGAAGACCCAGGCAGGCTTCTCCCGCTACGGAATCCGTCTCATCGGCGACCTCGCCGCCGTGGACGAGGACTGGGCCGCACGCGTCTTCGGTGCCCACGGCCATCAGCTGTGGCGGGCCGCCCACGGACAGGACTCCTCCGGTTTCGACCAGCAGGCCAGAGAACACTCGATCAGTGCGGAGAACACCTTCGGCGAGGACATCTGGGACATCGCTGTGCTCGAACACGAACTGCTGCGTCTGGCCGACAAGGTCGCCTATCGGGTCCGTGCGGAGGGGAAGGTGGCCACGAGCCTCGGACTGAAGTACCGCCTCGGCGATTTCACCACCCTGTCGAGGTCGGTGACCCTGACGGCTCCGACGGATCTGGCCAGGGAGATGTACGAGGCCCTTCGCCCCGCTCTGCGCACGCTGCGCGAGCAGCGCTCTCAGGGCGTCAGACTGCTCGGGGTCAGGGCTGCCGGACTCAGCGATTTCGCCGTCACGGGACGACAGGCCACCTTGGACGAACCAGTTCATTCCGGACGCGACGCCGAGGTCGCCCTCGACGAGGTGAGACGCCGGTTCGGCAGCGAAGCGATCTCCCAGGCTTCGCTTCTGCGCAAGCCTCCCGAGGCCTGAGAGCGGGTGAGCGGGAGCACAGTCTGAAGACCCCGTGGGAATCCGGCTCCTGACAGCCTGCGGAGATGTTTTTTCGGGCCTCAGAGACTATGATTGAGTGAAAGACTTGAGAAGCGAAACGGGGGTTCGAGATGCCACTCTCCGATCACGAACAGCAGCTGTTGGATCAACTGGAGAAGCAGCTGCGCAGTGAAGACCCTCGTTTTGCGCGGAATATCTCGGAAACCCAGGCCGCTGCCACGGGTCCCGGGTTCTCCGCCAAGCGCTTCGTCCTCGGCATCATCGTCGCGCTCGCCGGGCTGGCCGCGACGATCCTCGCGATCTCGCTCGTCTCCAGCTCCGTCTGGTGGATCGCCCTCGGCGTCGTCGGGTTCGGCCTCATGGTCGCCGGGATGTACTGGGCGTTCAGCCGTCCCGGTCATGTGCGCACGACTCAGACGGACTCTCGGAATTCCGGAGGCAAGAGCGGCGCCAAGGGCAACTCCGGGTTCATGAGCCGGATGGAAGACCGGTGGGAGAAGCGCCAGCGCGGCGAATGATCCCGGTCTCGGCGATCAAGGCACTCTCGATATGAGGGTGCCTTTTTCCATGCCGGTCCGCGTGCTCGTGAGTGCCGGTTCAGTCCTCGCCGTCTGTGCCGGTGTCTTCGTCTTCGCCGAGGCGGCCCACTGGCGATCGAGTCACCGCCGACTGGGAGACTGTGACGTCGCCGATCCCCGCAGGCGCCGCAGCAGCCGGTGCGCGAGTCGTCACACAGCGACCATGCGGACGGCGGGCAGCGACCAGATCATCGTGGTCCTCGGATATGCCAACCGCGGGCAGCGGCCGAACGGAATCAATCGATTCCGGGTCCGCGCGGGTCTGCGGTCGAACGGAATCAATCGATTCCGGGTCCGCGCGGGTCTGCGGTCGATCGATCCGAGGGCGCGGTCGAGCCTCCTCATCTTCTGCGGAGGAGTCGTCGCGGGCAGAACGTCGGAGGCGCTCATCGTGGAGAGCTTCGCCCGTGAGGAACTCGGCTTCACCGTTCGAACGGTGCGGGAGGGGCAGAGCACAACGACGTGGGAGAACATCGCCAACGCGATCCCCATCATCGATCGCGAACTCACCCCGGCCACGACGATCAGCATCGTCTCGAACTCCCATCATGCCGAGAAGGCGCGCGACCACCTGTGGCAGATGCGCCCGGACCTGGCACGACGACTGGTCCGCGGGGGAGACTACCGATTCGGAGAACATCCGCTGGTGAAGCCCATCGCCGCCGTGCGCGGACTGCTCGCGTTGCGTGCACTCGATCGAGAGGACGCGAAACACGCGGCAGGGCACTGAGGTGCCACGCTCACGCACTGAGCTCCCAGGCTCTTGGAGCCTGCGACGAGCCGCCTCGCGGGGCGAGCCTGTCGTGGAGGATGCGGAAGCGAAGAGGCGGCCCCGCAGGACCGCCTCTTCGTTCACCGGCCAGGATCGTCAGGTATCGGCCAGGATCGTCAGCTCATCGTCATTTGGGACGACTGAACAAGCTGGCCGGCCAGATCTTCGCGGAGATCCGACCGCCCGGCGTGGCTCGCTCCGACAGGTCCGTCTTCACCTCGTCGACGAGCGCGCGCACCTCGGAGTCGTCGAGAGACTCGGTCGCGGCACCGTAGCGCTGGGCTTCGAGAGCATCGACGAACGCTCCCAGGGCCGAATCATCACGGCCCGTCTCGGTCGGCGTCGACGGAGCCGGACTGCTCAAACGTCGCAGCCGTTCATCCGAACGATCAAACGTCGAGGAGCCGGCGCCTTCTGCGCTCTGGGCGGCGGCACCGGAACCGGCGGCCGCCTCGGCGGCGGACTTTCGCGTCGGTTCGCCGGTGTCCGGATCGACCTCCGGTGCCGTGGTGCCCGCGTCTGCCTCGGTCGAGCTCGTGGCGCCCGCAGTCCCGGAGCCACCGGCAGCACCGGTTGCAGGGACTGCACCGGAGAGCACGAGCTCGTTGAAGCGCAGCGTCCGACTCGAATCCAAACTCTGCCCGTAGTCGGTCGCCAGAGCGCGGACCTCGGTCCACACCGCTTCGAGGTCGTTCGGATCCTTCGTCCGGCGCGAACGCAGGATCGAACGCCAGATCGCTGGCAGTGCGGCGAGCAGCAGCAGGACGAGCACGATCGCTGCGATGCCGAAGACCGTGCCGAGATCCGAACCGGCCGGCTCTGCGGCCTCCGTGCTCGTCTCCTCCTCGGTGGGCCCTTCGGAGCCACCGGTCGGTGAGGCGGACTCGGTCGGCTCTTCGCTCGGGCTCGCTGATTCTGTCTCGTCGCTCTCCTCCTGCTGGTCGGCGCCATTGGCGAGAGTCCACTTCGGCGGATCGCCGGCCGGCCCGCCGGGGGTGGGTTCGAAGCGCACCCAACCGGCGCCTTCGAAGTACAGCTCCGGCCAGGCATGCGAATCCTGCATGCTCACGTCGTAGCCGTCCTCGCCCTCATCCGCCCCGGCGTAGCCGACGCCGATGCGCGCCGGGATGCCCATCGTGCGGGCCATGATCGTCATGGCCGAGGAGAACTGGACGCAGTAGCCCTGTTTATCGGCCAGGAAGTCCGAGATCGCATCGCCGCTGGCGCGTTCGGGAGCATCGAGCGAATACTCGAAATCGCCGCCGCGGAAATACGCCTGCAGCATGACTGCGGCCTCCCACTGATTCTCGGCATCGGCGGTGACTCGCTCCGCCGTCTCCTTCACGCTCGTGGGCAGAGAATCGGGGACTGCGAGTTCGGTCTCGAAATCGCTCTCGGACACCGGAGTCGCCGACTGCAGATCCGCGACATCGGGATTCGGGGACAGATAGTCCATCGAATACTGCAGTCCGCCGGTCTTCTCACCGTTGCCGACGATCGTCAGCGTCTTCTCGTCGAAGATCCACCGGCGACCCAGATCCTTCGGCTGCTGCGGAGCATACGGAGACGGCAGGTACTGCTGATCGTAGTTGTCGCCGACGGCGACGCTGATCGTCTCCTCGTTGAAGTTCTTGTCCCGCGGCATCCCCTCGGGCCACGGCATGCCATCGGTGGCGATCGCGAAGGGATCGAGGCTGAACGGGCTCGGCGCCCAGTTCTCCCCGTCGAAGTCATCGATCGAGGTCAACCGGATCGGATCCGATTCCTCGGCCGTCGTCTGGTAGCGGAACAGCGTCGTGTCATCGCGATCGCCGAGGTTCTGTCGCAGGTTGAGGAACGGGTTCGTCACGGTCAGGTCGCCCTGGCCCTTCGACCCCCGATCCGGCAGGGTCGGCACCGGCGGCAGCAGAAGGGGCAGGCCGATGCCGACCGCCAGAGCCAGAGCTCCGGCCAGGATCGCCGTCATTCCTCCGCGCCACCGGGTCGCGGGCAGATAGGGGCTGAGCATGAGCAGCAGGAATGCCGCGAGGATCGCGACCACATGCCACCACTTCACCTCCTGAGCGGCGAAGTAGACGGGGATCATCCACAGCACGAGCAGCAGCACACCGCCGACCTTCGGCGCCCGCAGATCCGAGACGAGACCGTCGATGAGGATCGTGATGAGGGTGAAGGCGATCGTGAGCATCGCGATGAAGCCCGGTGTGCTCGCCGCCGGGGGAGCGGTCGCATAGAGGTCGCTGACTCCCTCGGAGAGCAGATCGATCACCGCGCCGAAGGCCTCACCGGTCGGGATGAACCCGAGCAGCAGCGAATCCCCGGCACAGACGACGAACACGGTGATGAGACCGGCCACGCACTGGGCGATGACCGCGGTGCCGGTCGACCGCAGCGCCGGAACGGTGCGGAAGACGGCACCGACGATGACGACGACGGCCACGGAGACCAGCACGGGCGACAGCCAGGCGAAGTCCTTGAACACGGCCGACACGGCGACCGCCGTCAGCGCCATGGCCACGAAGACGACGATCGCTTCGAGCCAACCTGTGCTCGGACGCTCATCGTTCGTCGACACCGGTGCCGAATAGTCCTGTTCCGGAGGCCCGGAATCGGCTCCGCGCGGACGGGTGTCAGGGGTATAGAGACTCATCGGCGCACCCCCTGCGGAGTCGAGCTCGCGCTGCCCGGAGCCGCAGAGGCTCCGGCGCCGGCGGTGCCCGGCCCGGGTTCGGCCGAGCTCCGACCGGTGCCGCCGCGGGATCGCTTGGACTCGAAGGTCGTCCACGACTCCGGCAGGTCCTCGCTGAGACCGAACATCGTCAGATCGTCGATCTCGCTGAGGGTGCGCAGAGTCACCGGCACCCGACGGGAGAAGTGCGAGGCGAGTTCCTGTCCCCGCTGATCACCGACGGAGCAGATGACGATGTGGTTCGGGTTGTCGTGCGAGGGCAGTTCGACCCTGCCCGGACGCACAAGGGCGGAGAGCAGACGCAGCTTGTCGATCTCGCGGGCTCCTTTGAATCTGATCTGGTGTCCGGGAGCAACGACATTGACCTCGTAGTCGGACTTGAGGAACGCGGTTCCGGCCGCGGTCGCCGCGGCCAGCAGGAACTCGATCTCGAGATCGCTCGGCTCCTCAGCGCCTTCATCGGCGACGAGGTCGATGAGGATGAGCGCATAGAGCGTCTCCTCATCGGCTTCATGCCGGACCATGAGCTCGCCGGACTTCGCCGTCGAGGGCCAATGCACATGCCGCAGGTCATCGCCGGGCACGTACTCACGTGTGTGGAAGTCTCGGGTGGTGTGACCGGTGCGGACTTTGCCGTCGTCGAGGCGGGCGGGCCGGATCGACGAATCCTGCGGGATGCGGGCGGGCAGAATTGGCACGGACACGGCCACGGGGAAGGCCCCGTGGACCTTCTTCTTCATCTTCACCAGGCCGAAGGGCCCGAATACCGTGATGAGGACAGAGTCGATTCCGGAGACACCACGGCGGTTCGGGGTGAAGGACGTCAGCACCGTCTGCGACGCCCCATGAGCCAGCGCCGGAACATCGCCGGAGGTCGAATCGCCGAACCCCTCGGCCGGAACGAAGTCGATCGTCGCAGCCGGAATCGCGAGCTGACCGATGTTGGTCACGCGCGCCTGCACTTCGACCTCTTTGCCCTCGGCGGCCAACGGGTGGCGGTCCGACGACGGCGACAGCGCCACCTCGTGGAGGTTGGTGCTCATCGTGATCGACACCCGCCGGGTGCCCCACAGGATGAGCAGCGCCGAGAGCAGGACCAGGCCGAGCAGCAGCAGACCGGCCGGAAGCAGACCGGGCAGCGCGAAGCGGTAGGCCGTGATGATGAGGGCCGCCCCGGCCAGGACGAAGATGATTCCCGAAGTGCTCAGTCGCATGTGGTCACTGGTTCGTCGAGACGGGCACGCGGGAGAGCACCCGACCGATGAGGTCGGCAGCCAGCTCCGCGTCGTCTCCGTCGCGGGGGATGATGCGGTGAGCGAGGATGTACGGAGCCAGAGCCTGCACATCGTCGGGAGTGACGAAGGTGCGACCCGACAGGGCTGCGCGCGCCTTCGCCGCACGCAGCAGGTGGACACCGCCGCGCGGGGAGCTGCCGAGCAGGATCGCCGGATCGTTGCGGGTGGCATGGAGGATCGCCACGATGTACTCGCGCAGCGCCCGGCTCGCCGAGACGTGGCGGACGATCGTGCGCGCCTGAGTGATCTGCTCGAGGTTCGTCACCGCGGCGGCGGCCTCGAGGGGATCGTTCTGGATCTGGTTGTCCAAGAGGTCGACCTCATCGGACGTCGCCGGGTATCCCAGGGAGATGCGGGTGAGGAAGCGGTCGCGCTGCGCCTCGGGCAGAGCGTAGGTGCCCTCCATGTCGATCGGGTTCTGAGTGGCGACGACGATGAACGGAGTGGGCATCGGATAGGTCTGCCCGTCGATCGTCGCCTGGCCCTCCGCCATGCACTCGAGCATCGCCGACTGCGTCTTCGGGGACGCACGGTTGATCTCGTCGGCGATGACGATGTTCGCGAACACCGGGCCCTGCCGGAACTCGAAGTGGCGAGTCTCCTGGTTGAACAGGTTCACGCCCACGACGTCGGTGGGCAGCAGGTCCGGCGTGAACTGGATACGGCGCACGGAGCCGTCGACGACCTTGCCCATGGCACGGGCCAACAGGGTCTTGCCGACGCCGGGGACGTCTTCGAGGAGGACGTGTCCGCCGGCGAGCAGAGCGATGAGCGAGAGCCCGACGGCCTCATCCTTGCCCTCGAGGACCGCGTTCATCGCTGTGCGTGCCCGCGAGGTCAGATTCTGCACCCACTCGATGTGTTCGGCGCCGATCACGGAATTGGTCTGTGTACCTTCTTGGCTGGTCGACATACCCTCCATTGTCCCTGAAAGCCGGCACCCCAGCCACACGAGTTTCTTTCAGCTTCGTCACTGCCCATCCCTCCGCGCCTCCATCCGCTCCCCGAGGCGACCCCCACTCCACTCCCCACCCTGCTCCCCACTTTCCTCCACGCGGACCCTCCACTTTCCTCCCCATTCGCCTCCACCTCGGTGCGGGGAAGCTCCGTGATCCGCGGATTCTCGCGGATCTCTGCCGCTTTCGCTGCTCTCGCCGAGGCGGACCACCCCTGTGCGTGAACGTACTGATTCCCGTCTGCCCGACACCCCCGCGACGCGCCTGAGGGAAATTTTCCCCACTTTCCTCCACCTATCTGACCTGGGAAAACGTTAGGTTCGACGTATCGTTGGGATCAAAAGCTGGAATCTGTGGAGGGAAGTGGAGTACTGTGGTTGCTATCGGAGCCGATGGGTTTCGAAAGGGGTGAGACGACATGTTCTTGGGCACTCATATGCAGAAGCTCGACGACAAAGGTCGCCTCATCCTGCCCGCAAAGTTCCGCGAGGAGCTGTCGCCCGGACTCGTACTGACCCGTGGCCAGGAGAACTGCCTCACCCTGTTCCCCACCACGGAGTTCGAAGCCGAGCACGCGCGAATCCAGAACGCGCCGAAGACGAACAAGGAAGCTCGCGATTACCAGCGCGTGTTCCTGTCAGCGGCATCTGCGGAGCAACCGGACAAACAGGGACGCATTACGGTCCCGAACATATTGCGGCAGTACGCATCACTGACACGGGAAGTCGCAGTGATCGGCATGGGCAACCGAGTCGAGATCTGGGATGCACCGACCTGGGAGGACTACCTCGTCGGCGCTCAGCAGGCCTTCGCCGAACGCGAGGAGGAGGTGATTCCCGGAGTGATCTGATTCTGCTCGGGTTTGATCCTTGCCCGCCGTGCTCGAGTTTCGGGGAACTTCCCCGTTTCCGAAGCTCGGACGTCCTGACACACTTCCCCGGTGGCAGGGCCACGGCGGTCAAGGTTCTGGCTCCAGCAGCGCACACGCCCCAGACACCCACTCACGAAGGACTCACGCATGACAGCTCAGCAGCACGTACCGGTGCTCCTCGAGCGCGTGGTCGAACTCATCGGCGTCGGTGTCGACGCCGCACGCACTGCCGGACTCACTCCGGTCGTCGTCGACGGCACCCTGGGAATGGGAGGGCACTCCGAAGCCGTGCTCCGCGCGTTCCCCGACGTCCACCTCGTCGGCATCGACCGTGACCTGCAGGCCATCTCCATCGCCACCGAACGGCTGGCCCCCTTCGCCGATCGCACCGATATCGTCCACGCCGTCGACGATGAGCTGCCCGACGTCCTCGCCGACCTCGGCATCGAAGCGATCAGCGCGATCCTGCTCGACCTGGGAGTCTCCTCCCTCCAGCTCGACGAAGACGAACGCGGCTTCTCCTATTCCCGACCGGCACCCCTGGACATGCGCATGGACCGCACTCAGGAACTCACCGCCGCGACGGTGCTGGCGACCTACTCCGAATCCGAGCTGCGCCGGATCCTGCGCGAATACGGCGAGGAGAAGCTGGCCGGCAGGATCGCGAAGATCATCGTCACCGACCGGGCCCACACCCCGTGGGAGACCTCGGACCAGCTCGCGGCCATGCTCTCGCGAGTGATTCCGCAGACGAAGAAGCGCTCCCACCCCGCCAAACGCACCTTCCAGGCCCTGCGCATCGAGGTCAACGACGAACTCGCAGTGCTGCGGACCGCGCTGCCTGCGGCCCTGGAGGCGCTGCACGTCGGGGGAGTGGCCGTCATCGAGTCCTACCAATCGCTGGAGGACACGATCGTGAAGAAGACCTTCCGGGCGGCCACGACCTCCTCGGCGCCGCCGGACCTGCCGGTCGTCCCCGAGGAGCACCAGCCCTGGCTGACAGAGATCATCAGGGGCGCCGAAATGGCCGATGAACACGAAGCAGAGACCAACCCGCGGGCGGCGAGCGTCCGCCTGCGGGCAGTGCAGAAGATCAGGGAGGCACGATCGTGAGGAATTCTCAGGCGACCGCGGGTCAGCCCCACTTCACCGAACGCTTCCGCCGGCTCGAAGAGGCCGGTGGCCAGCAGGGCGGAGCGAAGCTGCGGCTGCTCAAGTTCGAACTGCCGAAGTCTCGTCTGCCCTTCTCGATGCTGTGCGTGGGGATCCTCCTGGCCACCGTCGTGGCCGTGCTGCTGCTCAACATCTTCGTGGCCAACACCTCCTACAAGGTCGACCAGCTGACGAGTCAGAAGGAAGACCTGGCCGAACAGAAGGACCGCCTCGTCGAGGACAACTCGTACCGCGAGTCCCCGCAGAACATCGCCCTGGCCGCCGAGGAACTCGGCCTCGTCAGGGATTCCTCACCGAAATTCCTCGATGCGAAGACCGGAAAGCTCATCGACGCCCCCGGCATCGATGTCAGCGGTGAGAAAGAGCCCGCAGTCGTGCCCGGCCCGCGCGCCGATACACGTGATGACATCCGACCCAATCTACGATCGGATGAGAAGCTCCCGGTCGTCGGGGGCAGCCCGAGCCAGGACGTGGCGGCTCCGAGCCAGGAGGCACCGAAGTAGTCCGAGCTCACCGGGACCGGGGAACGGCCTGACCGAAACCTTCGCCGACCACACCAAGGACCGAGGACTCAAGCAATGGGCTCAACCACAACCCGACTGAAGAGGAAGCGCAAGGGCGATGGCCCCAATCTGCGTCTGCGGATGGGCTTCATCGCCGCAGTCTCGGTCCTCGTCCTCCTCATCACCTCCGTCCGGCTGGTGTCGATCCAGGGCATGGACTCGATGAAGCTGGCGGAGAAGGCACTGTCGAACCGGCTGGTCACCCGGACGCTGCCGGCCGAACGCGGACAGATCCTGGCCGCCGACGGCACCGTGCTCGCCGACAGCGTCTCCCGCTACCAGCTCGTCGTCGACCAGCAGAACGTCGCCCAGTACGAAGTCGACGGCGAACTCGTCGGGGCGTGGGGAGCGGCCGAAGCCCTGTCGAAACCGCTGAAGACCGATCCCGGTGTGCTCTACCCCAAACTCGTCGGCGACAAACGCTGGAACCCTGTCGCAAAGGGTCTGACCGCAGAGACCTGGCGTGAGGTCAAGAAGCTCGGAGTCCTCGGCATCTCCGCCGAGGAATACGCGGTGCGGTCGTACCCCGCCGGCGGCGTCGCAGGCAACCTCGTCGGCTTCCTCAGCTCCGACGGCACGGCCCAGGCCGGGCTCGAGATGGCCTACGACGAAGAGCTGTCGGGCACGGACGGCCAGCAGCAGTACGAGCGCGGTGCACGGGGAGAGATCATCCCGCTCGGCGACAACAATATGAAGGACGCCGTCGACGGCCAGGGTCTGCAGACGACCATCGATCCGGACCTGCAGTATTACGCACAGCAGGCGATCGAGGAGCAGCGGAAGAAGCACAAGGCCGAATCGGCATCCATCGTGATCAAGGAGGTCAAACCCGGACGCATCATCACCGCCGCGGATGCTCCCACGGTCGACCCGAACTCACCGGGCAAGGTCGACGGCGACGACCGCGGCTCACGTATCTTCACCGACATCTTCGAACCGGGTTCGACCGCGAAGATGGTCACCGCCGCGGCACTGCTCGATCAGGGGCTCGTCACGCCCGAACAGGAATTCACCGTCCCGGACACGTGGACGGCGCCGAACGACGAAGAGTTCCGCGACTCCCACGACCACCCCGATGAGAAGCTCACCTTCGCCGGGATCCTCGCCGAATCCTCGAACACCGGCACCATCCTCGCCGGAAAAGAGCTCACCGAGGCCCAGCGCTACGCATACATGAAGAAGTTCGGCTTCGGCTCCAGCTCTGGCATCGGCTTCCCCGCCGAGACCGCAGGCATCCTCCACCCGTACGAGGAATGGGACGGACGCACGAAGTACACCGTGATGTTCGGTCAGGGTGTGGCCGCGAACGCACTGCAGACCACCGACGTCATCTCCACCATCGCCAACGGGGGAGTCCACGTGCCCTCCCGACTCGTCGACGGGATGATCACCCCGAACGGCCGGACCATCTCCACCCCGGCCGGTGAGAAGGAACGGGTCGTGAGCGAGAAGGCCGCCGACGAGACCCTGCGGATGCTCGAAGGCGTCGTCGCCGAAGGCACGGGCAAGTCCGCCCAGGTCTCGGGCTACCGGGTCGCCGGAAAGACCGGTACCGCGCAGGCGCCGGCGGCCGAGGGCGGAGGCTACGACGGGTACACCGCCTCCTTCGTCGGAGTGCTGCCGGCAGAAGACCCCCAGTTGGCGATCTCCGTGACTTTGCAGCGGCCCCGAAAGGGCTACTACGGTGGGCAGGCCGCAGCCCCCGTGTTCTCCGACGTCGCGGGCTTCGCGATGCGGCACCTGAAGATTCCCCCGTCGACCGAGAAACCCGAGCTGCCTGCACGAGAATGGAAATGATGCGTCTTTCACAGCTGCTGCCGATCGCCCCCGGCACCCTCCACGGCGACCCCGAGACAGAGGTCACCGGAGTCTCCCATGACTCGCGAGCGGTCTCACCCGGCCAGCTCTACGCGGCACTGCCGGGCGCGAACGTCCACGGTGCGAAATTCGCCCCCGAACTCATCCGCGGCGGGGTCGACGCCGTCCTCACCGACGACGCGGGGTGGCAGCTCATCACCGAGGCGCTGAGCGCGGACGAGGCCGGCAGGCAGCTGCTCGGAGGCGTCACCGCTCTCATCGTCGAAAACCCTCGCGCCGTGCTCGGGTTCGTCTCCGCCGCCGTCTACGGGACCACCTCGGCGCCCGAGCTCATCGGTGTCACCGGCACGAACGGAAAGACCACGACGACCTACCTCGCCGATGGGATGCTCGAGGCGCTGGGGCACCGCACCGCCGTCATCGGCACCGTCGCCATCCTCATCGCCGGTGACACCGTGCCCAGTGTGCGCACCACACCGGAAGCTCCCGAACTGCACGCCCTGTTTTCGAAGATGCGCGCGGCCGAGGTCGACACCTGTGCGATGGAGGTCTCGTCCCACGCGCTCAGTCAGCATCGCGTCGATGGGGCGCACTTCCGGGTCGCCGGGTTCACGAACCTCTCGCAGGACCACCTCGACTTCCACAACACGATGGAGGAGTACTTCGAGGCCAAAGCGCAGCTGTTCACCCGGACCTTCTCCGATCAGGCCGTGATCGTCGTCGAAGACGAATGGGGTGAGCGGATGGTCGAGGCTGCGCAGGTGCCGGTGCGCACCCTGGGACGCGACGACCGCAGCCAGTGGCGCATCGAACACACCCCCGGCGTTTCCGACTTCGTGCTCCACCTCGACGACGGCCGGCGCGTCCGGCTGCGCTCACCGCTGCCCGGTGACTTCAACGTCACGAACACGGCCCTGGCCGCTTCGATGCTCATCGAAGCCGGCGTCAGCGCCGCGGACGTCGATGCGATCGGCCGCAGCTTCGCGGCCACGGTGCCGGGACGGATGGAGATCATCGACGTCTCCGGACCGCGGGCCCAGCGCGAATCCCACCCGGAGCTCCTGCCGCGGGCCATCGTCGACTACTCCCACACCCCTGATGCGATCGCGAAGGCGCTTGCGACCCTGCACGCCGACTCCGACGAACTCATCATCGTCTTCGGCGCCGGAGGCGACCGTGACCGCGGAAAGCGCTTCGGCATGGGACAGGCGGCGGCACGCGAGGCCGATGTGATCGTTCTCACCGACGACAATCCCCGCACCGAGGATCCCGACACGATCCGCGCCGCCATCAGGCAGGGGATCGACGCCGAGGTGGATGCGGGTCGGGCCCGTGTGAAAAAGATCATCGAGGTCCCCGACCGCGGTGCCGCCATCGACGAGGCGATCGCAGGAGCAGACGCCCGCGCGACCGTGCTGATCGCGGGAAAGGGGCACGAGACAGGACAGACCGTGGGCACCACGGTCACCGATTTCGACGACCGGGCCAGGACACGCTCAGCGCTGTCCATGCGACTGGGCGGCGCACAACCAGGTAAAGTTCACAGATGATATGAAGCGACTGACTGCAGCCGAAATCGCAACCGCCGTGAGCGGCGAGTTGTACGGCATCGACCCCGAGACCCCATTGACCGCCGGCGTGGTGACCGACTCGAGAGAAGTCGGACCCGGCGATATCTACGTCGCCCGCCGAGGCGAGAGCTTCGACGGCATCGAATTCGCCGCCGCCGCCGTCGAGGCGGGAGCGGCCCTGATCATCGGCGAATCCGTCCCCACCATCGATGATGAGCCGCTGCCCGTCGTCGTCGTCGCCGATGCCACCGAGGCGCTCGGCCAGCTGGCCAAGCACAGCATCGAGGGCCTGCGCACAGACGACGAGATCACCGTCATCGCGATCACCGGCTCCGTCGGCAAGACCACCGTGAAGGACCTCGCCGCCGATCTTCTCGCGGGCGCCGCCGAGACCGTCTGGCCGCCGAACTCCTACAACAACGAGGTCGGCGTTCCGCTGACAGCTCTGCGGGCAGTCGAATCAACCCGTTTCCTCGTCCTCGAGATGGGAGCCCGGTCGATCGGCAACCTCGCCTATCTGACCAGCCTCATCCGGCCCGATATCGCCGTCGAACTCGCTGTGGGCACTGCGCATTCCGGAGTCTTCGGGTCGATCGAGAACACCGCTCGGGCCAAGGCCGAACTCGTCGAGTCGCTGACGGCCGGATCCACCGCCGTGCTCAACGCCGATGACACCCGCGTGTCCGCGATGCGCGAGGTGCTTGCTCCCGACGTGTCCACCCTGTGGTTCTCACAGCGTGAGTCCCTGCCCGAATGGGTCGGAGCCGACGACCAGGTCGTGCGCGGCACCTCCGTGTCCCCGGATTCCTCCGGCCACCCGACGTTCACCCTCACCCTGCCCGGTGAAGAGCCGCGCGATGTGCGTCTGGCGCTGATCGGCGAACACCACGTCGGCAACGCTCTGGCGGCTGCCGCCATCGCCCACGCCTGCGCAGTGCCGACGAAGTCGATCGTCACGACCCTGGCGACCTCCTCGGCGGCCAGCCGCTGGCGGATGGAGCTCATCGATTCGCCGACGGGCGTGACCGTGCTCAACGACGCCTACAACGCGAACCCCGAATCCATGCGAGCCTCCCTGAAGACCCTGGCCTCGATGGGCCGCGGTGACGAGGAGACGAGTCCGCGTCGCACCTTCGCCGTCCTCGGCGAGATGCTCGAGCTCGGTGACGAATCGGTGTCGGCGCACTCGGACATCGGCGAACTCGTCGTGCGTCTCAACATCACTCGCACCATCGTCGTCGGCGACGGCGCCAAGCCGATCTTCAACGCCGCGAACCTCGAGGGTTCCTGGGGCAACGAGGCGGCCTGGGTCGCGACCGCGGCCGAGGCGAGGGATCTCCTGAACGCCGAACTCGCACCCGGCGACATCGTCCTGTTCAAATCCTCCCGTGACGCCGGTCTGCGCTATCTGGGAGACGAAATCGCCGGAGTATCGGGGACCTGATGATTGCCGTACTGCTCGCAGCCTGCCTGGCTCTCATCTTCGCCCTGGTCGGCACCCCGCTGTTCATCCGGGTGCTCGTGAGAAAGGGGTACGGCCAGTTCGTCCGCGATGACGGTCCGACCTCGCACGCGACGAAGCGCGGGACCCCGACCATGGGCGGCGTCGTCATCATCGGCGCCGCAGTGCTCGCCTACCTGCTCGGGCATCTGTTCACCGGTTCCGTGCCCACGGCGTCGGGTCTGCTCGTGCTGTGGCTGGCTGCGGGACTGGCGGTCGTCGGGTTCCTCGACGACTTCATCAAGATCAAGAGGCAGCGGTCGTTGGGCCTGCGCCCGATGCCGAAGCTCATCGGCCAGGCCTTCGTCGGAATCTCCTTCGCCGTCCTCGCCCTGCAGTTCCCGAACTCCTTCGGCGAGACCCCGGCGTCGACGAAGGTCTCGTTCATCCGCGACACGAACCTCGACCTCGCCTTCGGCTCCGCGATCCTCGGACTCATCCTGTTCGTCATCTGGGCGAACCTCATCGTCACCGCAGTCTCGAACGCGGTCAACCTCACCGACGGTCTCGACGGTCTGGCCGCCGGTGCCTCGGTGGTCGTCTTCGCCGCCTATGTCGTCATCGGCACCTGGCAGTCGACCCAGAACTGCAACCTCATGTCCGAGGCCACGAACGCCTGCTACTACATGCGCGACCCCCGGGACCTCGCGATGGTCGCCGGGGCCATGGCCGCGGCCTGTTTCGGCTTCCTGTGGTTCAACACCTCACCGGCGAAGATCTTCATGGGCGACACCGGTTCGCTGGCCATCGGCGGCGCCTTCGCCGGACTGGCGATCATGTCGCGCACCGAGCTGCTGCTCATCGTGCTCGGCGGACTCTTCGTCATCATCACGCTGTCGGTGATCATCCAGGTCGCTTCCTTCAAGACCACCGGCAAACGTGTGTTCCGCATGGCACCGCTCCAGCACCACTTCGAGCTCAAGGGGTGGGCGGAAGTGACGATCGTGGTGAGATTCTGGATCATCGCAGCCCTGTTCGTCATCGCCGGAATCTGCCTGTTCTACGCTGACTGGGTGGCCCGCATTGGCTGATGAACCCACCATGAAGGCGATCCCGGCCGCGCTGAGCGGTCCGAGCTCATCCCTGGCCGGACTGCGCATCCTCGTCACCGGTCTCGGCGTGACGGGATTCCCCGCCGCCGTCCACCTCGGCGAACGCGGCGCCGACGTCATCGTCATCGACGGCGATGACACGGCCGATGTCAGCGAGAAGGCGCAGATCCTCGAGGTCTTCGACGTCGACATCCGACGGGGACCCGACCATGTCGAGACTCTGCCCGAGGGTGATCTCGACCTCGTCGTCACCTCACCCGGGTGGCGTCCCGACCAGCCCGTGCTGGCAGCCGCAGCCGAGGCCGGCATCCCCGTCATCGGCGAGGTCGAACTCGCCTGGCGGATCCGCGGGACGAACGATGCCAAATGGCTGGCCATCACCGGCACCAACGGCAAGACGACGACCACGACGATGCTCGAATCGATGCTGCTGGCCGCCGGGCTCAAGGCCAAGGCCTGCGGCAACATCGGCACTCCGCTGCTCGAAGCCGTGCTCGAACCCGGACTCGAGGTCCTCGCGATCGAACTCTCGAGCTTCCAGCTGCACTGGCAGGAGTCGATGAGCGCCGACGCCGCGGCCGTGCTCAACATCGCCCCCGACCACCTCGACTGGCACGGCAGCGCCGACGCCTATGCCCGGGACAAAGCGAAGATCTTCCACAATGCGAAGCTCGCCTGCGTCTACAGCTGTGCCGACGAGGCGACCCTGCACATGGTCGAGGACGCCGACGTCGTCGAAGGGGCCAAGGCCATCGGCTTCACCACCGGCGTGCCGCGCCCCGGCGAACTCGGGGTCGTCGACGATCTGCTGGTCGACCGGGCCTTCATCCCGCAGCGGTACTCCTCGGCCGCCGAACTCGCCTCCCTCGACGATGTGGCGGCCGCCACCGGAGTCGCGGGGTCGCAGCCTGCCCCGCACCAGATCGCCAACGCCCTGGCCGCCGCCTGCCTGGCCCGCGCCATCGACGTGCCCGGTCAGGCGATCGCCGCGGGACTGCAGAACCATTCGCTCGGAGCTCACCGCATGGTCACCGTCGCCGAAGCGGACGGCATCCGCTGGGTCGACGATTCGAAGGCGACGAACACTCACGCCGCGAATGCCTCACTGGCAGCCTTCGACTCGATCATCTGGATCGCCGGGGGACTGCCCAAAGGTGCGGACTTCACGTCTCTCTTCGCCGACCACCGCGAACGGCTCAAGGCACTCGTGCTCATCGGCTCAGATGATTCGGCCTATCGCGAGGCCATCGCCGCGACCATCCCCGACCTCGACGTCGTCCGGATCGAACCGGCCCTGGCAGTGGACTCGGGAGTCCCGAAGCGCCGCGGCGAGGCCGTCGCCGCTGCCGCCGTCGACGCCGCCGCACGCTTGGCCGAAGCCAGCGACACCGTTCTGTTGGCCCCGGCGGCCGCGAGCATGGACCAGTTCCTCAACTACAACACGCGCGGCGAACTGTTCACCGAGGCCGTCAACACGCACCTGGAGCGCTGAGATGGGACGGCAGGCCACCGCGAAGGCGGATGAACGTCGCCGCCGCAAGCTTGCGAAGACGACTGTTGCCGCCACGGCTCCGCCGACATCGAAGCGGTCCGCAGCGTCGACCGCGACGAAGTCCCCGGACGCGACGTCCGCTGCGAAAGCCCGCGCGGGGAAGTCCGCCGCCGCGAAACCTGCCTCGAAGACCGCTGCGAGGAAAGCCTCCGGTGTGAAGAAGACGGCGAAGGCCGGCACGAAGAAGCCGGCACAGGCCCCCGGCGGGAAGGGACCTGCGAAGGCCGGCGGGAAGAAGCCGGCGCAGGCTGTCGGCGGGAAGAGCTCCGCGAAGACCGCCTCGGCGATCCGGAACGCATGGGATCATGTGCGCGGTGACGTCTCCGGCCTCTCCGCCCATCCGCTGACGACCTACTTCCTCATTCTCGTCTCCGTCGTACTGCTCACGGGACTGGGCCTGGTCATGGTGCTCTCCGCCTCATCGATCACCTCCTACGACGGGGGAGCAGGCTCATCGTTCGCCTATTTCAACAAGCAGGCGATATTCGCCGGAGTCGGCCTCGTCCTCATGGCCATCGCGAGCCGGATGTCGCTGCAGTTCTGGAAGCGGACGGCCTGGGCCGCGATCATCGGCGGCCTCGCCATGCAGGCAGCCGTCTTCGCCCCGGGCCTCGGCAAGGAGACGAAGGGCAATGCGAACTGGATCGGCTTCAGCGGATTCCAGATCCAGCCCTCGGAGTTCCTCAAGGTCGCCCTCGCCCTGTGGCTCGGCTTCATCCTGGCCCAGAAGACCGGGAAGATGACCACCTTCGGCCACGCCATGATCCCCGTCGTTCCCGGAGTCCTCGCCGCCGCCGGACTCGTCGTCGCCGGCAACGACCTCGGCACCGGGCTGGTCATCATGGCCATGGCGATCGTCTGCCTGTGGGTCGGCGGATTCCCGATGAAGTACTTCCTGCTCCTGGGCAGTGTGCTCGCCGCGGCCGTCACCTTCTTCGTCCTCAGCTCCCAGAACCGCCTCAACCGCATCGAGGCGCTGCTCACCGGACATGCCGATCAGTCCGCAGCGGACACCATGGGACAGGCGTGGCAGTCCAACCACGGACTGTTCTCCCTGGCCTCGGGCGGATGGCTGGGAGTCGGACTCGGCGCCAGCCGTGAGAAATGGTCCTGGCTGCCCGAAGCCCACAACGACTTCATCTTCGCCATCATCGGAGAGGAACTCGGCCTCGTCGGCACCCTCGTCGTCATCCTCATCTTCGCCGTCCTCGGATTCGGGATGGTCCGCGTGGTGATGCGCTCGAACAGCGTCATGGTCCAGGTCGCCACCGCCGGCTTCTTCGCCCTCATCATCGGACAGGCCGGAATCAATATCGGCGTCGTCACCGGAATGCTGCCGGTCATCGGTCTGCCGCTGCCGTTCGTGTCCTACGGCGGCTCCTCGATCATCGCCTCGCTGCTGGCCGTCGGTGTGGTGCTGTCGTTCGCTCGCACCGAGCCGGGCGCCGAGGCGGCCATCGCCGCCAACAGGGATCGCCTGCGATCCTCACTCGCCGTGCTCGTCCGCAAGAAAAGGAAATGAGATGACGAACATCCTCCTCGCCGGTGGAGGCACCACCGGCCATATCTCGCCGATGCTGGCGATCGGCCGTGAGCTGGCCCGGCAGCACCCCGATTGGGATGTCGTGGCGCTGGGCACCCCCGACGGGCTCGAAGCCGAGATCGTTCCCCGCGCCGGATTCGAGCTGCTCACGATCGACAAGGTGCCCATGCCTCGGTCGATCAGTCCCGCCCTGCTGAGATTCCCGTTTCGCTTCCGCGACAACATCTCCGCCGTCAAGCAGATCATCTCCACTCGCGGCATCGACGCCGTCGTCGGCGTCGGGGGCTACGTGTGCCCACCGGCGTTCCTCGCCGCCAAGCAGGCGAAGATCCCGCTGATCGTCCACGAAGCCAATGCGAAACCAGGAATGGCCAACCGCCTCGGCGCCCGACTGACGACCACCGGTCGCGTCGGCATCACGTTCCCCGACACGAAGCTGCCGGGTTCGACTCTCGTCGGCATGCCCATGCCCGCCGAGATCACCGATCTCGACCGCAGCGACGCAGGACAGCGGGCAGGATTCCGTGCCGAACTCGGGCTGCGCGATGACCGTCCTGTCCTCGTCGTGACCGGCGGCTCCTCCGGGGCCCAGAAGATCAACGAGGCCTTCCTCGCCACCGCGACCGCCTGCCAGGAGGCCGGCATCCAGGTCCTCCACATCACGGGAGCCGGAAAGGGCGAGGCTCTGCGCGAGGTCGCAGCCGAACTGAGCGACTACCACGTCGTCGACTATGTCGACGGAATGCATCGGGCCTATGCGGTGGCCGATCTGCTCGTCGCCCGCTCCGGCGCGGCCACGGTCTCCGAAGCCACGGTCGCCGGTGTCCCCGCTCTCTACGTGCCGCTGGCCATCGGCAACGGCGAACAGCGCCTCAACGCCTCCGGCAGCGTGAGCGCCGGTGCCTCCCTCATGGTCGACAATGCCGACTTCTCACCGTCGACGGTCGTCGAGACCATCCTGCCGCTGCTCGCAGACGAATCGCGACTCGCGCAGATGAGCCGAGCGGCGCTGAACCTCAACTACCCCACCGATGCCGCGGCCCGCATGGCCGCCATCGTCAACCGCGCGCTGGAAGGCTGACTATGACCTCTGCGAACACGAGTCCTGCGAACATCGTTCCCGTCGGCGAACTCGGAGCCGTCCACTTCATCGGCATCGGCGGTTCGGGAATGTCCGGAATCGCCCGGATCATGGTCATGAACGGAGTTGACGTCTCCGGCTCCGACGCGAAGGAATCCAACGTCGTCGATGTGCTCCGGACCCTGGGGGCCACGGTCACGATCGGGCACTCGGCCGACAACCTCGGTGAGGCCGACACCCTCGTCATCTCCTCGGCCATCCGCAAGGACAATCCCGAACTCGTCGAAGCACAGCGACGCGGGCTGCGGATCCTCCACCGCTCCGGGGCTCTCGCCTCGCTCATGGTCGACCGGCGAGCGGTGGCCGTGGCGGGCACCCATGGAAAGACCACAACCACCTCGATGACCACCGTGGCTCTGCAGGCGTGCGGAGTCGACCCGTCCTTCGTCATCGGGGGAGTGCTGTCGACGACGGGCACGAACGCCCACCTGGGCACCGGAGACGTCTTCGTGGCCGAGGCCGACGAATCCGACGGGTCGTTCCTCCTCTACGAACCGGCCATCGGCATCCTCACGAACGTCGAAGCCGACCACCTCGACCACTACGGGACTCCGGAGAAGGTGCGCGAAGCCTTCATCGAGTTCTGCGACGGCATCCAGACACGGGGCGGGACGATCATCGCCTGCGCCGACGACCCGGGTTCCCGGGATGTCGCCCTGCACTCCCGCAGCCAAGGCGCCGACGTCATCCTCTACGGCACCTCCGTCGATGCCGATCTCGTGCTGCGCGACCTCGACTCCGGGATCGCCTCGACCTTCTACCTCGACCTGCCCGGCCGCGACGACGAGCTGCAGGTCGAACTGCGGCAGCCGGGGATGCACAACGCGCTCAACGCCACCGCAGCGATCGCCGTGGCCCTCAGCCTCGGCGCCGATGTCGAACGCGCGGCCGCCGGGCTCGCCGGCTACGGGGGCACCCGCCGGCGCTTCGAAGAACGCGGCATCGCGGCCGGAGTGCGCGTCATCGACGACTACGCCCACCACCCGACCGAGGTCCGCGCGGTGCTCAGCGCCGCCCGCGGAGTCGTCACCGACGGCGGACGGGTGTGGGCGATCTTCCAGCCGCACCTGTATTCGCGGACGATGGAATTCCGGGAGGAGTTCGGACAGGCCCTCGGACTGGCCGATGAGGTCGTCGTCCTCGACGTCTTCCCCGCCCGCGAAGATCCCGTGCCCGGAGTCACAGGCGCGCTCATCGCCGATCGGGTCCCGCACGGGAACGTGACCTTCTTGGAGTCCTTCGCCGAGGCGGTCCCGTTCGTGGCGGCACGTGTGCAGCCCGGTGATCTGGTGCTCACAGTCGGAGCCGGCGACGTGACGATCCTCGGGCCCGAGCTGCTGAGCGCGCTGGAGGGCTGAGGCCCATGGTGCCGCTTCCCCCGGCCCGGTCCGGTGACAACTCCACAGCCGACCTCACCGGAGTCATCCGGGCCCGCCGCCTCAAGACCTGGCGTCGACGCCTCATCGCCATCGGCATCGTGTCCGCGCTGATCGCCCTCGCCGCCGTCGCCTGGTTCTCACCCCTGCTGACACTTAAGAAGGTGCAGGTGAGCGGCAGCGAACTGATCGACACCGACACGGTGAGCGAGTTCGTGCTCGAGCGTCAGGGCGACAGGCCTCTGCCGCAGGTGCGCCCGGGTGCGGTCGAGGACTCGGTGCTGGGGGAGTTCCCGAAGGCCGAAGCGGCCTCCGTCCACTATGCCGGCCCACGCGCGCTGAAGATCGACATCACGGACCGCACCCCCGTCATCGCGATCGAAGACGATTCCGGCTTTCGTCTCTACGACTCCGAGGCCGTTGATCTCGGCACGGTCGACACAGCCCCCAAGAAGCTCACCGTGCTCAACGGAGGCGCACACCAGCCGGACAGAGAGACCGTCGCCGCGGTGATCCGCTTCATGGGCGATCTGCGACCGGAGCTGCGCCGTCAGCTGGTGACGATCGAGGCCGAGGATGCCATGAGCCTCAAGGGTCGACTCGACACCGGCAAGCAGACAGCCACGGTCGTCTTCGGCGATTCGTCCGACTCCAGCCTCAAGGTGCGCACCGCCGCCCAGCTCGCTGCCGAAGGCCGCACGGAGATCGACGTCTCAGTGCCCTCGGTGCCCGTGACCGACTGAGCCGCGGTGCGACCGAGTGCCGGCCCGCGGCGCCGTCGAGCCCCGCAAGGGGCAGCCGCTGCGATTGCCTCCGTTTGGCCCCGACACACCGGGTGTGAAGTTTGGCCGAACCCCGACACTCCGGCGAGAATGGTTGCAGTGATATTGCCCCGCCCAATAGCCTCAGGGCAGAGAACACAGACCGAATGCGCACGCAGACCCTGCGGAGCGCAAGCGCTTGAGACGAGGAACCGACTTGGCTGAATTCCCACAATCCGGAGCGGACATCAAAGTTGCCGGAACCGGCGGCGGCGGTGTCAACGCTGTACAGAGGATGATCGACGTCGGCCTGCGCGGCGTGGAGTTCATCGCAATCAACACCGACGCCCAGGCTCTCGTCCTGTCCGACGCCGATGTCAAGCTCGAGATCGGCCGCGACCAGACCCGCGGACTCGGCGCCGGCGCGGATCCGGAGATCGGCAAGAAGGCAGCCGAATCCTCCGAGGACGCCATCCGCGATGCTCTCGAGGGTGCAGACATGGTCTTCGTCACCGCCGGCGAAGGCGGCGGCACGGGAACCGGTGCCGCCCCCGTCGTGGCCCGCGTGGCCCGCTCGCTCGGGGCACTGACGATCGGCGTCGTCACCCGACCGTTCACCTTCGAAGGACGCCGTCGTTCCGCGCAGGCAGAGGCCGGAATCGCGGCCCTGCGCGAAGAGGTCGACACCCTCATCGTCATCCCCAACGACCGACTGCTCTCGATCTCCGATCGCAGCGTCTCCGTCGTCGAAGCCTTCCGGTCGGCCGATGAGGTCCTGCGCTCCGGTGTGCAGGGCATCACCGACCTCATCTCGGTCCCGGGTCTGATCAACCTCGACTTCGCCGACGTCAAGTCGGTCATGCAGGACGCCGGAACCGCGCTCATGGGCATCGGTGCGGCAACCGGCGACGACCGCGCCGTGCAGGCGGCCGAATCAGCCATCGCCTCCCCGCTGCTGGAAGCCAGCATCGACGGAGCACACGGAGTGCTCTTCTGCATCACCGGCGGCGGCGACCTCGGTCTCTTCGAGGTCAACGAAGCCGCACGCCTGGTCCAGGAGGCCGCGCACCCCGAAGCGAATATCATCTTCGGCGCTGTCATCGACGACAACATCGGCGACGAATGCCGCGTGACCGTCATCGCCGCCGGGTTCGACAACACCTCGCCGAACGCGGAGACCGCCGGATCCGACCAGATTCCGACTCCGATCCCAGCGGCCGCACCAGCGGAGACCGAGACCGAGTCGCCCGTCGTCGCCGAACCCGAGACCGAGGCTCCGGAGGCCGATGAGCCGGCCGCCGCACCACGCCGCAGCGAGGAACACCAGATTCCTGCCTCCCTGCCGGGCGAACGGAGCAGCTCGAACGTCGACTCCGACCTCGATATCCCGGATTTCCTCAAGTAATATGCTGCGCTCGAGGTTCGTCATCCCGGGCGGACGCACCGCCCACGTCGCCTTCACCGATCGGCACGGCGGCTATTCGAGCGGGGACTTCTCCTCGTTCAACCTCGCCCGCCACGTCGGAGACGATGACGAACTCGTCGCAGCCAACAGGGCCGCTCTCGCTCAGGTCATCGGCCTGAGCGGAGAGCGGCTCTCGTTCGTCTCCCAAATGCACGGAACCGACGTGCACATCATCAGCGACGAGACGCAGCTGCGGCAGGAACCGGTCGTCGCCGATGCCCAGTTGACGACGGTGGCCGGGGTAGGGCTGGCGATCATGGTCGCCGACTGCACCCCGGTCATGCTCGCCGACGCCGAAGCGGGCGTCATCGCCGCCGTCCATGCGGGACGCCCGGGAATGGCCGCGGGAGTGATCGGCACGACGATCGCCGCAATGCGCGACGCGGGCGCTCGGGACATCCATGCAGTCATCGGACCATCCGTCTGCCCGCGCTGCTACGAGGTCCCACCGGAGCTGAGGAGCGAGGTCGCGGCGATCGAGCCGACCGCCGCCTCGGTGTCGGTGACCGGCACACCGGCCCTCGACGTCGCCGGAGCGGTGGCCGAACAGCTGCGCCGGGCGGATGTGGCCATCGATCATTTCTCACGCACCTGCACGAAGGAATCCGAAGACCTCTTCTCCTATCGCCGGCAGAAGCGGACGGGGAGGTTCGCCGGGATCATCTGGCTGCAGCAAGAAAAGACCGCGACACACCCATAGGACTCACCGGCCCGGATGCTCGCGTGCGATAGTTTGGGCGACAGGTGAGCAAGTGCCGAAGTCCGAGGAGCTTTAGACATGTCTGCAATCAAGAAGACGCTGGAATACCTGGGTTTCGTCGAAGAAGAGGACGAGACGACCACCCAGCACACCGACCGCCGTGAACCCGCCCGCCGGGACCGCGAGGTCGTCGAGACCTTCGACGACGCCGACGAGGTCGACGATCGGGCGGCAGTCGAAGAGCGGACTCCGGCCCCGGTGACACCGATCCATCCGTCACCGATCCGTCCCGTAGACACCCCGGCGCCAGGAACTTCAATGAATCGCATCAGGACCATCCACCCCCGCAGCTACAATGACGCCATGGTCATCGGCGCTGCCTTCCGCGAGGGCACCCCTGTGATCATGAATCTCTCTGAGATGGACGAGAACAACTCCAAGCGTCTCGTCGACTTCTCCGCAGGCCTGATCTTCGGCCTGCACGGGTCGATCGAACGGGTCACGAACAAGGTGTTCCTGCTCACTCCCGAGAACATCGAAGTCGCCGGCGAGAACGAAGCCGACTCTGACACCCAGGCCAGCTTCTTCAACCAGAGCTGAACGTCGCAGCGGTTCTCTCAACTCGTCCTCAGCCGGAGCCGGTAGGCTGAAGCCTCAGAACTCTCAAGCAACAACGAAAGGCGCGGGGGACCCACGTGGCCATCATCTTCTACATCCTCGGTACAGCGCTGAGCCTCTATGTGTACGTGCTCCTGGCGCGCGTCGTGCTCGACCTGGTCCAGGTGTTCTCCCGCGACTGGAGGCCCACCGGATTCCTTCTCGTCCTCGCCGAGATCGTGTACACACTCACCGATCCGCCGCTGAAGCTGCTGCGCAGGATCATTCCGCCGCTGCGTCTGGGACAGGTGTCGCTTGACTTGGGGTTCATCGTCCTGCTCATCGGCATCCAGATCATCGCATCGGTGTTCTTCAACCTCTCGCACACCGCCGCCTGAAGCCCTCCGCTGCGGCGATCTCGACTGACGAATCACTGTGGATGGGCACCCGGATTCGCCTCCGGATCTGCTCGGCCGACGATCGTGAATTCCTTTCATGATCACCGAGGGAATGGTGAATGTGCTCACCATAATTGGCCGTTCGTGTGCCCGGCTTGTTAGCCTCTGATGCGGAAAACTTCGTCATTGAATGCGTGACACGCCATTACTGCGGGACAAAACTGCAGGTGTTACGCTAATGTGACGTTGAAGCCGTCCTTCGGGGCGGCAGCGTAATGAATGTAGATCGACTGAAGGTGACCTCATGGCGCTCACGCCTGAAGACGTAGTAAACAAGCGGTTCCAGCATGTGAAGTTCCGCGACGGGTACGACCAGGACGAAGTCGACGATTTCCTTGACGAGGTCGTCGTTGAGATTCGCCGTCTCTACCAGGAGAACGACGAACTGCGTCAGAAGCTCTCCACCGCCGAACAGCGTGTGAAGGAACTCGAAGCAGGCGGCGCCTCGGCAGCTCCTGCAGAGGACATCGACGCTACTCAGGCGATGCCCGCAGCCGTTCCTGCAGCCGAAGAGAAGGAAGAGGCTCCGGCTCCGGCCGAAGAGCCTGCCGCTCCGGCACCGGTCGAAGAGGCCCCGGCCCCGGTCGTCAAGGATGCCGCTCCGGCCCCGGCCCCCAAGGACAGCTCTGCTGCACCTGCTGCGGCAGCCGGTGGAGCCGCGGGGGCCGGTCTCGGCGCTGCCGCAGCAGGCGACGGAGACGCTCATGGTCTCATCGCTCTGGCTCAGCGCGTCCACGACGAGCATGTTGCCGAAGGTGAGCGCAAGCGCGACGAGCTCATCAAGGGCGCCGAGAAGGAAGCCGCCGACATCGTCGGCAAAGCCGAGACCAAGCGCGACGAGACGCTCTCGGCCCTCGAATCGCAGAAGGCGGCCCTCGAGCGTTCGATCGACCAGCTCTCGAACTTCGAGCGCCAGTACCGCACTCGCCTCAAGAGCTACCTCAACGATCAGCTGCGTGAACTCGAGAACTCCACGAGCCTGGCTCCGGAGACTCTCGACGGAAACGGCCCGCTGGGCGGTTCCTCGAACCACAAGCTCTGATCTCACAGCTCGATCGACCGAGGTCCGGGAACTCTGCGGAGTGCCCGGGCCTTCGTCGTGTCCGGGCGCTTCATTGCCGGGCGCCTGGACCCTGCAGCGTCGGCAGTGGTCTAGAATGAACCAAATGAACGATCCAGCCTCACGGGTGAAACGACCTCGCGCCGCCATGATGGTCCTGCTGTTCGCAATCGCCGCATCAGTGCTCGTGATCGATCAGTTCACCAAGTTCCTCGCCGTCACCTTCCTCGAAGACCGGCCTCCGGTTCCGGTGATCGGCTCCCTGGCCGGATTCACCTTCTACCGCAACCCCGGTGCCGCGCTCGGCCTCGGGTCGAACGTGACGTGGATCTTCCCGATCATCGCCGTCGGCGTCTTCATCGCCATCCTCGTGATCTCTCGCAAGCTCGGGTCGCGGGCCTGGGCGATCGGCCTCGGTCTGCTCTTGGGCGGACTCTTCGGCAACCTCGTCGACAGGCTCTTCCGTGAACCGTCGTTCCTGCACGGCGCGGTCGTCGACTTCATCGATCTGTCTCTGTTCATCTGCAATGTCGCGGACATCGCGATCTCCGCGGCCGCAGTGACCCTCGTCATCGTCAGCCTCCGGGGCATCGACATCGACGGATCGGACTCCACACGTGTGAAAGAAGACTCTCATGACTGAACGTTCCATCCTCGTCCCCGAGGGACTCGACGGCCAGCGCGTGGATGCTGCGATGTCGAAGCTGCTCGGCCTCTCCCGCACCGCGGCCGCCGATATCTGTGCCGACGGGGGAGTGGAGATGTCCGGGCGTCCGGTCATCAAATCCGATCGCGTCGTCGCCGGTGAGCGCCTCGACATCATGATGCCCGAACCGAAGAGGCCGCTCGAGGTCGTGCCCGACCCCGTGCCGGGAATGCGCATCGTCCACGACGAGGACGCGTTCGTCGTCGTCGACAAGCCTGTCGGTGTGGCAGCACACCCGGCTCTCGGCTGGACCGGACGCACCGTCGTCGGCGGTCTCGCAGCAGCGGGATTCCGCATCGCCACCTCCGGTGCACCCGAACGTCAGGGCATAGTCCAGCGCCTCGACGTCGGCACGTCGGGACTCATGGTCGTGGCGAAGAGCGAATACGCCTACAGCGTGCTCAAACGCGCCTTCAAGGAGCGCACGGTGGCCAAGACCTACCACGCGGTCGTGCAGGGACTGCCCGATCCCGTGCTCGGCACCATCGATGCCCCGATCGCCCGGCATCCCAAGCACGACGGACTCTACGCCGTGCGCAGCGAAGGCAAGAACGCGATCACCCACTACGAGGTGATCGAAGCCCACCGTCGTGCCGCGCTCGTCGAAGTCCACCTGGAGACCGGACGCACCCATCAGATCCGCGTGCACTTCTCCGCCACCAAACATCCCTGCGTCGGCGACCTTCCCTACGGAGCCGATCCGGTGCTGGCGAAGGAACTCGGTCTGGAACGCCAATGGCTGCACGCGGTCAAACTCGGCTTCCACCACCCCGATACGCAGAAGTGGGTCGAATTCGAAAGCGGGTATCCCGAGGACCTGCAGACCGCGCTCGACCGCATCCGTCCGAACTGACGCCGGCGGTCGGCCCGGCCGTGCCCTGACTGGCCCGGAAACCGAGCGCTGAGCGACGCGCCGACGGGACCTGCGCGAGCAGGACCCCGGGTGCCGCGTGCCGGGAACACCATTCCCGGTGCCCCTCCTCGGGGAGTTCGATGGACTAAGCTGGAACGGCAACACCGGCAACTTCAGGAAGGCGGCGCCCAGTGCCGAACGAGGACTTCGTCCACCTCCACGTCCATACCGAATACTCCATGTTGGACGGTGCGGCGCGCCTCGCCGATCTGATGGCGGCGACGAAGGCATCGGGAATGTCCGCGATCGCCACGACCGACCACGGATACCTGTTCGGCGCCTTCGACTTCTGGTCTCAGGCGACCGCCGCCGGAATCAAACCCATCATCGGCGTCGAAGCCTATGTCACGCCCGGCACCGACCGCCGGGACAAGACGCGCGTGAAGTGGCGCACCGACGAATCGCAGAAGAGCGACGACCTCTCCGGTGGTGGTCTCTACACGCACATGACGCTGCTGTCTCGGAACAATACGGGCATGCGCAACCTGTTCAAGGCGTCGTCCTATGCCTCTCTGGACTCGGTGACCGCGAAATGGCCCCGACTGGACCAGGATCTGCTCGAGAGCTATTCCGACGGACTCATCGCCACCACCGGCTGCCCCTCGGGGGAGGTGCAGGTGCGGCTGCGGCTGGGACAGTACGAAGAGGCCAAAGCGGCTGCCGGGAAATACCGTGAGATCTTCGGCAAGGACAACTACTACGTCGAACTCATGGACCACGGCCTGTCCATCGAGAAAAGAGTGACGAAGGACCTCATCCGGCTGTCGAAGGAACTCGACATTCCGCTGGTCGCCACGAACGACCTCCACTACACGCACGAATCCGATGCGAAGGCGCACGAAGCGCTGCTGGCCATCCAATCCGGTTCCAAACTCATCGAACCGACCTACGATCAGGGCGGATCGCGCTTCGCCTTCTCCGGCTCCGGATACTATCTCAAGACCCCCGCAGAGATGCGGTCCCTGTTCCGGGAATTCCCCGAGGCCTGCGACAACACCCTCGAGATCGCCGAGAAGTGCGAAGTCTCCTTCGACACCTCGGCGAACTACATGCCGAAGTTCCCCTGCCCTCCCGGCGAGGACGAGACCTCGTGGCTGATCAAGGAAGTCGCGAAGGGACTCGACTACCGGTACCCCGACGGTGTTCCCGATGACGTCCGCAGGCAGGCCGACTACGAACTCGACATCATCATCTCGATGGGCTTCCCCGGCTACTTCCTCGTCGTCGCCGACTTCATCAACTGGTCGAAGGACAACGGCATCCGCGTCGGGCCCGGCCGTGGTTCGGGTGCCGGCTCCATGGTCGCCTACGCGATGCGCATCACCGATCTCGATCCGCTCCAGCACGGACTGTTCTTCGAGCGCTTCCTCAACCCGGACCGCGTGTCCATGCCCGACTTCGACGTCGACTTCGATGATCGTCGCCGCAGCGAGGTCATCGACTATGTGACCGAGAAGTACGGCGATGAGCGTGTGGCGATGATCGTCACCTACGGCACGATCAAGACGAAGATGGCGCTGAAGGACTCCGCTCGTGTGCTCGGCAAACCCTTCTCGATGGGTGAGCGGCTGACGAAGGCCCTGCCGCCTGCGGAGATGGCCAAGGACATTCCGCTCAAGGACATCGAGGACCCGGAGTCCAAGCGCTTCAAGGAAGCCGGGGAGTTCCGCGAACTCGTCGACACCGATCCGGAGGCCCGGGAGACCTTCGAGACCGCCAAGGGCCTGGAAGGGCTGAAGCGGCAGTGGGGCGTCCACGCCGCCGGTGTCATCATGTCCTCGGACCCGATCATCGACGTCATCCCGATCATGCGGCGGTTCCAGGACGGGCAGGTCATCACCCAGTTCGACTATCCGACCTCTGAGGGCCTTGGGCTCATCAAGATGGACTTCCTGGGGCTGCGGAATCTCACGATCATCTCCGACGCAGTGGAGAACATCAAAGCCAACCGGGACTACGAGCTCGACCTCGAGCACCTCGCCCTTGACGATCCTGCCGCGTATGAGCTGCTCACCCGGGGCGACACCCTCGGTGTGTTCCAGCTCGACGGCGGCGGCCTGCGTGCGCTGCTGCGGATGATGAAGCCGGACAACTTCGAGGATATCTCCGCGACCCTGGCGCTCTACCGACCCGGTCCGATGGGCGCCGATTCGCATACGAACTATGCCCTGCGCAAGAACGGTCTGCAGGAGGTCACTCCGATCCACCCAGAGCTCGCGGAGCCGCTCAAGGAGATCCTCGACACCACCTACGGTCTCATCATCTACCAGGAGCAGGTGATGGCGATCGCGCAGAAGGTCGCCGGCTACTCGCTGGGACAGGCAGACATCCTCCGCCGTGCGATGGGCAAGAAGAAGAAATCCGAGCTCGACAAGCAGCAGGTCGGATTCTTCGGGGGAATGAAGGAGCGCGGCTACTCCGAGGCCGCCGCTCAGGCGCTGTGGGACATCCTGCTGCCGTTCTCGGACTACGCGTTCAACAAGGCGCACTCGGCCGCCTACGGCGTCGTGTCGTACTGGACCGCCTATCTCAAGGCTCACTACACCGCCGAATACATGGCGGCCCTGCTGACCTCGGTCGGTGACAACAAGGACAAGCTCGCGATCTACCTCAACGAGTGCCGCCGGCTGGGCATCACCGTGCTGCCTCCGGACGTCAATGACTCCGCGCTCCACTTCACGCCGGTCGGCACCGATATCCGCTTCGGCATGGGGGCGGTCCGCAACGTCGGCGCACACGTCGTCGAGGGTATCGTCGAGGCCCGCGGTGAGAAGGGCGCCTACACCTCGTTCACGGACTTCCTCGACAAGGTGCCCAGCCACGTGTGCAACAAGCGCACGATCGAATCGCTCATCAAGGCCGGCGGCTTCGACTCGCTCGGCCACAGCCGTCGCTCACTCGTCGAAGTCCACGAGGAGGCCGTGGACTCGGTCATCGGCGTCAAGAGGCAGGAAGCCAACGGACAGTTCGATCTCTTCGCCGGGCTCGGCGGGGGAGACGACTCGCCGGGCTTCTCCGTGACCATCCCGGACCGTCCGGAGTGGGAGAAGAAGGAGAAGCTGTCCTTCGAGCGCGACATGATCGGCCTCTACGTCTCCGACCACCCGCTCAATGGGCTCGAAGGTGTGCTGGCCGCCGAGTCCGACGCCTCCATCGCCGAGGTGGTCGATCCGGAGTCGCACCGCCACGACGGATCCCAGATCAAGGTCTGCGGAATGATCACCCAGGTCACCCGCAAGGTGTCGAAGAACTCCGGGCGTCCCTATGCGATCGTGACCGTGGAGGATCTCGAAGCCGAGATCGAAGTGATGTTCTTCGGCGACACCTACGAGCCCGTGGCGAGCCTGTTGGCGACCGACCTCGTGATCTCCCTGACCGGTCGCATCCGCACCTCCGATGACCGTCCGACCTCGCTGATGGCGATGTCGATGACGATTCCCGATGTCACCGACCCCAACGATCGGCCGCTCAACCTCATCATGCCGATGGAGAAGGCAACCGAGGAGATGGCGTCGAAGCTCAAGCAGATCCTCGAATCGAACAAGGGGCAGACCGACGTGCACATCACCCTGTCTCAGCCGGGACGGCAGACGGTCATGCGTCTGGACAGGTCGATCCGAGTCGATCCGAATCCGAGCCTCTACGGAGACCTCAAGGCGCTGCTGGGCTCCCGCTGCTTCAGCGTCTGAGGCGCGAACGCGGAGCCTGCCCTCGTCCGCACTGCGGGCCGGGGGCCTGCGGTGCTGCCGTGGAGACTAGAATGGTGCGGGTGAACATTCTGGACTTCCGTGGTGAGACCCTCAACAAGCGATTCCTGGCACAGAAGCTGCCTCGGGCCGCCGAGACCCATGCCGACATCGAACGACGAGTCGCCGAACTGCTCGACACCGTCGCCGGCGGGGGAGCGGCCGTGGTGAAGGACTTCACCGAGCGCTTCGACGGGGTCCGTCCCGAGACGCTGCGCGTGCCGGCCTCGGCGCTGGCCGAAGCCGCAGCCGGCCTCGATCCCGCGGTCAGGGCCGCTCTCGTCGAATCCATCGCCCGAGCCCGGAAGGTCGCGGCCGATCAGCGTCCCGACGACGTCCGCACCGAACTGGCCTCCGGCGCCTACGTCACCACCCGCCACCTGCCGGTCGAACGCGTCGGACTCTACGTCCCCGGCGGACTGGCTGTGTACCCGTCGACGGTGATCATGAACGTCGTGCCCGCGCAGACAGCGGGTGCACACTCACTGGCGATCGCCAGTCCGCCGCAGAGCAATGGCCTGCCGCACCCGATCGTCCTCGCCACCGCACACATCCTCGGCGTCGACGAAGTCTGGGCGATGGGCGGAGCACAGGCGATCGGCGCCCTGGCGTACGGCTTCGACGACGGTGAGGAACTCGAGCCCGTCGATCTCATCACCGGTCCCGGAAACGCCTATGTGGCTGCGGCGAAGTCCCTGGTCCGCTCCCGCGTCGGCATCGACGCGGTCGCCGGCCCGACGGAGATCATCATTCTCGCCGACGACCAGGCCGATCCGCGCTTCGTCGCCGCCGACCTCATCAGCCAGGCCGAACACGACGAACTGGCCGCCTCGGTGCTGGTCACGGACTCCGTCGACCTCGCCGAGGCGGTGCAGAAGGAGCTGGACGTGCAGGTGCCCGACGCCTTGCACACCGAACGGATCGGGACGGCTCTGGCCGGACGGCAGTCGGCGATCGTCCTCGTCGACGATCTCGACGCCGGGATCACCGTGGTCAACGGCTATGCCGGTGAGCACGTCGAGGTCCACACTGCCGAGGCGGCAGCGGTCGGGTCACGGATCACGAACGGGGGAGCGGTCTTCCTCGGCGATTGGGCACCGGTGTCACTCGGCGACTACTGCGCCGGATCGAACCACGTGCTGCCCACGATGGGCACCGCCGCCCACGGTTCGGGTCTGGGAGTCCATTCATTCATCAAGGTCAGCCAGGTCATCGACTATGATCGACAGGCCCTGTCCGAGGTCGCCGGACACATCGGTGTACTCGCCGACGGCGAACAGCTGCCGGCGCACGGCCGCGCTGTCGACATCAGGTTCGAGGAGTAGAGATGCGCTGTCCGTTCTGCCGCGAGTCCGATTCGCGGGTCGTCGACTCGAGGACCAGCGAAGACGGCGCCGCGATCCGCCGGCGCCGGCAGTGCCGTCACTGCGGTCGCCGCTTCACCACGATGGAGGCCACGAGCCTGTCGGTGATCAAACGCTCCGGAGTCACCGAGGAGTTCTCCCGTCAGAAGATCATGTCGGGTGTGCGCAAGGCCTGCCAGGGACGTCCGGTCAGCGACGATGATCTCGCGAAGCTCGCACAGCGGGTGGAGGAGAACATCCGGTCGCGCGGAATCGCGGAGATCGACGCCGATGAAGTGGGTCTGTCGATCCTCGAACCGCTGCGGGAGCTCGACCAGGTTGCGTACCTGCGCTTCGCCAGCGTCTACCAGGGATTCGACTCGCTCGAAGACTTCGAGGCCGCGATCGACTCGCTGCGTGCCGATGCGCTGCTGCAGTCCGGTCAGACCCGCGAACCCACCCCCGACGACTTCGCCGACTGAGCGACTGACGTCGGCGCGTGACCGGATCCTGAGACTGTTGAGATTTCTGTCGGAAATCTCCGTTTCGAGTACCGCGGTCCAGAAATAGTTGTGTAGTATTGAACGTGCGCGCTACGGCGCGCGGCCGCTTGCGGTTCGGAGGGGAAGCCGAACCCAAGCGGCCTTTCACATTCACCCCTATTGCTACCTGACGGCGGCCCAGCAACCTCGCGCGA
>OMJG01000195.1_pt1 | contig 46377 bp, 38 predicted proteins | sample 1646431 | NCBI WGS metagenome assembly OMJG01 (sample SAMN03771674, study PRJEB25209) | food metagenome | isolation source: Cotija cheese | place: Mexico:Jalisco,Michoacan | collected 2011-12-12 | reverse complement strand
CTGGCCAACCTGCCCTACACGGGTGGTATCGGCATCCTCGTCCTGCTCGTCGTCGGCGGCCTGATGCTCGCGTTCGCCATCCGCCCCTACGTCCTCTCCAAGCGGGCGGAACGCGACGCGAACCTGGTCTAGCTATTCCGTTCAGGGCCTTGAAAGAGATAACTGCACTAAAAGGACAGCAAATTGGTAAATCTTTCTCGCAAAAGCTGTCCTTTTAGTGCAGTTATCTTATTCGGTCATTATTAGCTCCACTCAATCTATCGCCTTTGCCATCTCCGTGAAGCAGCCCGGGGAAGGGCGAAGGGCCTTCTTTGCATACTCTGCACACCGGCATCGGAGCGTGAGCGATGCCGGAAGGTAAAATAACACTGAAATACTGGGGATATGTGACTATGGATCGGATGGATATGACGCTTACGTTGGAATCGGCGGTAGCACTGCTCAACCAACACCACTTGCTCAGAGAGGTCATCGACGGCAATGTGTGGACGACTGATTCGGCAGAACTCCCCCAGCGAACCTTCTCGGACATCTCATACGACACCCGGAAGGTGTCGGCTGAAACTCTGCTGTTCTGCAAGGGACGTTTCTCACCCAAATATCTGCAGTCCGCGAACGAGCTGGGATTGAGCTGCTACGTGGCCCAGGAGGATTTTTCCGAATACACGGATGCCACGGGCATCATCGTCAGGAACGCCTCTCAGGCGATGTCATTGCTTTCAGCAGCGTTCTACGACTTCCCCCAGCATGACCTGACCGTTATCGGCATCACGGGCACCAAGGGCAAAACGACGACCGCCTATTTCACCCAGGCGATACTCAACGCCTATTCCGGCGGCAAGACCGCGCTGTTCTCTTCGGTGGACAACTGCTTGGACGGAGTGCATTACGAGGAATCCGACCTCACCACGCCTGAATCCATGGACCTCTTCCGCATGATGCATCAGGCCCGCAGCAACGGCATGACATATCTGGTCATGGAGGTGTCTTCTCAGGCGTACAAGGTCGACCGAGTCTACGGCCTGCATTTCGATATCGGCGCGTTCCTGAACATCACACCCGATCACATCAGCAGCATCGAACATCCCACTTTCGAGGACTACCTGTTTTGCAAGCGACAGATAATCTCGAACTCGTCGCGCATGATTATCGGCGCGGACAGCCAGCATCTCTCCCTGCTGCGCGAAGACGCCGAACGCGAGCATGTACCGGTAAGCACTTTCGCCCTGCGTGACAGTACGAACGATATGCAGGATGCCGACGTCGTGTCCGTCAGCAACGAACACACCCGCCCCGCCTTCGGCCTGTATGAGAACGGCAAGGACATCGGCTCGTTCACGCTGTCCATCGAAGGGGATTTCAACGAAGCCAATGCGGCCGCAGCGACGGCTCTGGCATTATCCGCCGGAGTTCCCGTTGACGACCCCTCGTTGCATGCGATGGAATCCATACGCATCTCCGGACGCATGGAACGTTTCACCAGTGAAGACGGCGTCATCGCCTATGTGGACTACGCCCACAACTACGCCAGTATCAAAGCCCTGGTGGATTTCGTATATCAACGCTACGGCAGTCGGCATCCCCGCATCACCCTCGTCACTGGTTCCGCAGGCAATAAGGCCATCGACCGACGCGAAGGCATTGTCAAAGCCGCGCAGGACCGCATCGCCAGATTCATCTTCACCACCGAAGACACCGACACCGAGCCCAATTCGGAGATTTGCGCCCAGCTGATGGGGTATGTGACGAATCCTGCGGTTGAGGCCGGAGTCATACTCGACCGCACCCATGCCATCGAAGAGGCCTACCGGGATGCTCAGGCGCATGCGGATCGTCTGAATGTCCTGCTGGTAACCGGCAAAGGCGAGGAACGCTGGATCAAGAACTTGAACCGGCATGTGCCCTTTGAAGGCGACAGCAACATTGTCGCCCGACTGTTCAGGAAGGTAGCCAAATGAGCGATTTCGAAGCGGTGCTGCTCGGCAGCGAAACGGGAGCCTATGCCATGGCCCGCGCGTTCCACAGCGAATACGGCATAACATCCCACATTTTTGGTCGTCTTCAACTTTCTGTATCCAAATTCAGCACCATCATGGATACGCATTTCTACCCTGATCTGACGGAGCCCGAGGCATTCCGCAGGCATATGCTTGCCGCCGGCAAGGATCTGCGCGAGCGCTACCCCGATGCCACGCTGCTGCTGATACCTTGCGGAGATGATTACAGCGCTCTGCTCAGCCGTTTCAGGGATGACCTGAGCGAGTACTTCACCTTCACCAGCGTGAATGACGAACTGCACACCGCCCTGAGCTACAAAAGCAGCTTCTACGACTTCTGCAACCGCTACCAGCTGCCTCATCCTGCGACGATGGTGCTGAACCCTGAGGATTTTCAGGCCGGACGCCATCTGCACCTGCCCTTCGATTTTCCGGTGGCTCTCAAACCTGCGGACAGCGTAGAATATCTGTCCATCGATTTTCCCGGCCGCAAGAAGGCCTATGCGTTGAACACCCAGGAGGAACTCAACAGGATTCTCAAGCTCATCTTCGATGCCGGCTATTCCTCGGATCTCATCATCCAGGATTTCATTCCGGGTGGCGACGGCAATATGCGGGTGCTCAATGCCTATGTCGATAAGCATCATCAGGTACGGATGATGTTCCTGGGGCATATCCTGTTGGCCGATCCCACACCTGAGGCTATCGGCAACTACGCCGCCATCATCCCCGACTACAACGAGGCGCTCTGTCTGCGTATCAAGGATTTTCTTGAAGACATCAAGTACGAGGGCGTCGCCAACTTCGACCTGAAATTCGACCCGCGTGACGGTGAGTACAAGCTCTTCGAAATCAATCTGCGTCAAGGCCGAACGAATTTCTTCGTCTCGCTCAACGGCTTCAATCTGGCACGGTATTTCGTGGACGATCTGGTGTACGACAAGCCTTTCGACGGCGAGACACTGATCGGCAAAGGTTCGAAGATGCTGCTCGAAGTTCCTCCGTCCGTCCTGAAACGCTACGGCGAACCCGGCGATGCCTTGGAGAGCGGGCGGCAAATGCTGCGGCGGCATCAATACTCCTGGACCTTGCGATATGACCGGGACATGCCTCTCAAGCGTCGACTGCTGTTGTGGCGACTCGCACGGCTCACCACCAAGAACTATGCTCGATACGAGCACTGAGCAGTTACAAGCACTGAACTCTCATTAGGGTGAGCAATGGAGACTGTTCAACGACATGGCACAGGAAGACGCGAGCCAGCAAGTGTAAGGGGATGTGATGCGCAATTTCTTCGCCGTTCTGGGTGGCATGGGGACCTTGGCAACCGAAAGCTACATCAGACTGGTCGATAAGGCCACCCAAGCACATCAGGATCAGGAATTCCTGGATTACGTGGTGTTCAACAACGCCAGCGTGCCCGACCGTACTCAATTCATTCTCGGGGAAAGCGACGAGGACCCCTTCCCCTACATCGCGGACGACGTGCTGAAGGCGACCGAGATCGGCGCATCCTTCATCACCCTGCCATGCAATACCGCGCATCATTTCTTCGACCGCTTGCAGGCGCTGACTCCCGTCCCCATTCTGCATATGCCCAACGAGGCGCTTGCCGAGATGATTCGCCGCTATCCGGTCGAATCACATCCTCGCGTCGGTTTCATGGGCACCGAAGGCAGCCTCAATTCGGGGATATACCGCAAAGGCGTGGAAGCCGCGGGCTACGCCTTTGAAGAACCGGACGCAGCCTTGCAGAAGGACATCAGCTATCTCATCTATCACGATGTCAAAGACACCGGCGTACTCGAACGCGATCGCTACGAAGCGGTGCTGGACACCATGCTCAAGCAGCGCCACTGCGACGTGGTGATTCTGGGCTGCACCGAGCTGTCGGTCTTCAACGAAGCCTTCCCGATGCCCGAACTGCCCATCATCGATGCTCAGGAGATACTTGCCGTGAACACGGTGGCACGCGCACAATTACTGCGCAGCCAACAGGTCAGGAACGCTCCATCTTCTGAGACACCACGGCGGTGACTCCATCCGAGCGCATCGTGATGCCGTAGAGCGCATCCGCAATGCTCATCGTACGCTGCTGATGAGTGATGACGATCAGCTGGGCATGTGACCTCAGATCGTTCAGCGCATTGAGCAATCGTGTCAGATTCACGTCGTCCAGGGCTGCCTCGACCTCGTCCATGACGTAGAAGGGGCTTGGGCGGGCAGTGAAAATCGCGAAGAGCAGCGCCAGTGCGGTCAATGAGCGCTCACCACCCGAAAGCAATGTGAGCTGTTTGACGCGTTTACCGGCCGGACTGGCTTCCACGATGACTCCGGAATGCAGCAGATCGTCCGGGTCCTCGAGACGGAGCCTACCGGTGCCTCCCGGAAACAGCGTGTTGAATACCGTGCCGAACGCCACGGCGGTATCGTCGAAGGCCTGTTTGAACACGTCGATCATCGTCGTATCGAGATCCTTGACCAGCCCCAGCAGATCGTCACGCGAGGTGGCCACATCGTTGCGCTGCTCATTGAGGTACTGGTTGCGTGTCTGCAAGGCATCGAACTCTTCGGTGGCCAGCGGGTTGACCTTTCCCAAGGCCTGCAAATCCCTTCTCGCCTTTTCCAGACGTTTGATCTGCTCCTGCCTGTTATAGGGGACCGTACGATAGCGCTCGGATTCGACCATGCGACCTGCTGCTCCATCGGGCTCACCACCGTCGACCGTGCCCTCAGTGACCGTGCCGTCGCTTGGCGCGACAGCACCGGCATCCCCTCCTTCGACATCTTCCAACAGCACCTGCCCGCTGTCATCCAATACGGGGACCGGCTGATCGGGACCGTAGGTGTCTATCAGTTCAGGAATGCCGATGCCCAGACCATCATTGAGCTGCTGCAGCAACTGACCCAGCTGTGTGGCCAGTCGCTCGCGGTCGATATCCAGTTGGTGTTCGCGATCCTGAAGCGAGGCGACCTTGGGTTCGACGGCGTTGCGCTCCTGACGAAGCCGTTTGAGTTCATCGTCGTGCGTCGAGATCTGGGCCTGCAATGCTTCCCTGCGCTTGGCTGCACGGGCGAGGCTGTCGGCCATCAAGCTTTGGACCTGACGGGCCTGTCCGGCGAGCCGTCTGGCATGAGCGGCATCGGCTCTATGACGGTCGTTGGCCTGTTCCGTGCGGATTCGCCGCTCCTGGGCCTCCTTGGCGTTGCTGCGAAGCACATCGGCCTGTCTTGCTAAGGATTCCGCAGTGCCACGAGCCTCGTTCCAGGCTATTTTGGCGGCAACCTCATGCTCCCTTGCCGTATTGAGAGCGGTTTCGAGACCGTGTTCGCGATGGGTAAGCTCATCGAAATCCGAGGCACCTCCTTCGCTGTGTTGCGCGGATGCCAACGCCTGCGCAAGGTCATGCGCCTTCTGTCGATGGGTCTGCCCGTCTTCTTCCGCCTCGGCCATTTTCCTGGTGGCCTGCTCGATGAGATGTTCCACGGCAGATACACGCTGTTGTGCCGTATGCAGTGATTTCTCAAGTTGCTGCCGCTGCACTCGACGTTCCGTATGCAGGTTTCGTTCCGCATCGACCGTCGCCCTTGCCTGGTCGCGAGCTTGCTGTGCCACCGAGATATCGGCCTGCAACGCCTTGGCTTGTTCGCCGAGTTCCGTGCTCTGTGCAAGGGCGCTGTCTCTTCTGGCGGCGAGAGACAGGTCGCTTTGAGGCTGCGATGAGCCTCCGACGGCACCGACCGCCGTGATGACATCGCCGCTCCTACTGACCGCACGCTGCCAACGCTCCTCATCAACGGCCTGATACGCCTGTTGGATATCATCGCATGCGGCAACACCGTCCAAGATGCTGTGCACCGAGGCCAACACGCCTTGAGCCTGTTCATCGTCCTGATGCTGCGGATTGAGCGTGACCAGGGTTGACAGGGCACGCACCTGTTCACCGACCGCGTCCTCCGGCTGGGACTGCACCGCCTTCCTCGCGACGGCACCAGCGACCTGCATGGGTCTGAGCACCACGGCCTTGCCCAGATGGTCCTCGCGGGCACGAAGCAGAGCATGGAGCATGTTGCCGCCACCCGGCACCACCAAAGCACTGGAGAAGGCGTCGAGCGCGTGAGCGACCGGCTCCTCCCATCCTTCCGTGATTCTGATGAAGTCCGCCAATCTTCCCAGAGGCGCCACCTGCGGGTCCTGCTCCAAGGCGCCGGTGGCGTTTCTGCTCTGCAGAGTATCCGCCAGGGCATCCGCCTTGGCCTGCAGGGTAATCATCCGTGAATTCACATCGTGCAGTTGGTCGTTGAGCTCGTTCAGCTTCGTCTGCGCGCCATCCAGCCTGTCCTTGGCGAGCTGCAGGGCGTTGGAGTCCTCGTCGCCGAGCGAAGTCAGCTCGATTGACAGGGAATTCTGCTGGTCGCCGGCCTCCTTGAGCTGCGTATTGAGATTCTCGATTTGCCCGGTGAAATCGGAGTGTCGACTTTCCGAGAGCTGAACGGCCGATTCCTCCTTGGCTATCAATTCACGGAGATTGGATATCTGCGTGTCGCGCGCTCTGGCCAGCCGTCTCAGTTCGGTCAGCGTTTGTCTGACCGAAGCGAGTTTCTTCTCGTTCCCCGCACGCTGTTCGGTAGCCTGCTCCAAACTCTGTTTCAGGGTCGAGACCTTATTGTTCTGCGCTTCATGTTGCTGCTCGAGTTCCTTCGCTCTTGACAGCAGCATGCCGGGGTCTTCTCCCCCGACTGCCGTAATCCGCGCCGACAGAGAGGATGCGCGTTCCTCAGCCAAGGAGGCGAGGGAGCGGAAACGTTCCTGCAATCTGGACAATTCATGCCAGGCGTTGTTGATACCGGTGATTTCGGGATTCGACTGGCTGCTGAGCGCCTCGACCTGTTCGATCCGCATCTTCGCCTGCGTCAGCTCGCGTTGCGCCTCCATCAGCGAGGCACGCACCGTGCCAAGTTCGTTTCGCACCTTGTCGCGCTGCTGCGTCAGCTTCAGGGCATCCTCGGCCTGGATACGGGCCTGTGCGTCTCGCAAGGTCACCTGTATACCTTCGGCGCGTCTCGAAATCCTCGCCTGCCGGCCCAGTGGGCCAAGTTGACGGTGAATCTCCGAAAGCAGGTCGTCCAGGCGTGAAAGATTCGTTTCGGTGTTCGCGAGTTTGCGCAAGGCACGTTCCTTGCGTTTGCGGTGCTTGAGGATGCCTGCCGCCTCCTCGATGAAGGCCCGGTGCCCGGCGGGGTCCGCACGCAGAATAGAGTCGAGACGCCCCTGCCCCACGATGACGTGCATCTGCTGCCCAAGACCGGTGTCGCTGAGCAGCTCCTGGATATCAAGCAGTCTGCAGGACGAGCCGTTAATCGCGTATTCCGAGCCGCCGTTGCGGAAAATCGTCCTGCTGATGGTGACTTCCGTATAGTCGATGTCGAGCACGTGGTCACCGTTGTCTATGGTCAGGCTGACCTGAGCTCTTCCCAAAGGCGGGCGCGATGATGTCCCCGCGAAAATCACGTCCTCCATCGAGGTGCCTCGCAGGCTTTTCGCTCCCTGCTCCCCCATCACCCAAGCCAGGGCGTCCACGATATTGGATTTTCCGGAACCGTTCGGCCCTACGACCGCGGTGATTCCCGGCTCGAAGCGCAGCGTGGTGGCCGAGGCGAAGGATTTGAACCCGCGAAGCGTGAGCTCCTTGAGATACATCAGACTCGCTCCGACTTCGGCTTGGCCAAATCGGCGTTCATATGCTCCTTCAACAGGGTTCGGGCATCGCCCGCCGTCACGAAGCTGCCGCAGATCAGCACGCCTTGTCCGTATCCCACGCCGACCTCATCTTCGGCATCGACCATATCAACCGCGCTTTGTATGGCATCGGGCAGTGAATCACGACGGGTGACCCTGTCACGCCCGAACACGCCGACCGCGATGGCTTCGAGCTCCTTGGCTGGCATGACGCGGTCCCTCCAGGAATTCTCGGTGACCACCACCTCGCTGAGCAGCGGTTCGAGTATGCCCAGATACTCCTCGACCTGCTTGTCCTTCATCATGGCGACCACGCCCACCAGCTGCCGGAAGTCGTAGCTCTCCTCGATAGCGTCGCGCAGAGCCTGAGCGGCATTCACGTTATGACCTCCGTCGAGAATGATGGTCGGGGAAGTCCTGATCTGCTCGATGCGTCCCGGAATCTTCACACCGCCCAAGGCTTCGGCGACCAAATCACCGTCCAACGCTCCGTTCACCGGCAGCACGATCTCCGCGGCAGCCAAAGCGGACAAGGCGTTATGTGCCTGGTGTCTGCCGAATTTCGCTACCGGAACCTGCTCGTACACGCCGTTGGGAGTGCGCATATCGACGACCTGTCCGCCGACGGCAGGCAGACGACCGGTGACTTCCATCTCCTCGCCGTCACGAATCAGCCCCTGGGCATGATTCCGCTGCACCGCCTCCTCGATAATCGGCATGACCTTTGCGGCGTGTGGTTGAGGTCCGATAACCGCAGTGGAACGGGATTTGATGATGCCCGCCTTCTCAGTGGCAATCTGTTCGACGGTATCGCCGAGCCACTGCATATGATCCATATCGACAGGTCCGATAATCGACACGTCACCGTCAATGACATTGGTGGCATCCCAGAGCCCGCCCATGCCCACCTCGATGATCGCCACATCGACCGGAGCATCCGCGAAGGCTGCGATGGCCATCGAGGTGAGCACCTCGAAGAAGCTCATAGCGGGACCGCCGTCCTTGACGGATTGCGCATCCACCATGTCCACGAAGGGGGCGATCTGCTCATAGGCATCCACGAAGGCTTCGTCGCCGAGCTGCTGACCGTTGATGCAGATGCGCTCATTCACCCGCTGGAGGTGAGGCGAGGTGTACAGGCCCGTCTGGAGACCGTAAGCCCTGACAAGCGCCTCGACCATTCTGGCAGTCGACCCCTTGCCGTTGGTTCCGGTAATGTGCACCACGCGGAACGACTCTTCAGGATGCCCCATCAAATCAAGTATGAGATGCATGCGGTCAAGATTCAGGTTCGTGGTGTTGTGCTCGGTCGGCCTGCTCATGATGAGCCTTTCGACCTGCAACATCTGTGCTCCGTCTTGATTCGGATGCTCTAGTGACATTCTCCGCCTGCGATTCTGACCGTGCGCCAACACACCAAATAGGACAGTGAACATTCTAGGCGAAGCGCTGAACCATATGGCGTTTCAACGCCGGTTTTCGATAACGGCGTCACCAGCCGCAATCCCCCGCCCTTCTGCGACTTTCTGTGGCGGCGCGGCAAGCATGCGGCACAATTCCGTGAGCTGCGCCAATGAATCCCCCGGCCGTTTCGCCCAAGGCCGACCTTGCCGATACACCACCCGCACTACGATGAACAACAGCAGAACAGCTGAGTGCATGGCGGCGCATATCGATGCGCCGCCTCTATCGGAGCGCTCAGAATCGAGAACCAGGAGGATGCAATGGGTGGGGAGCAAGCGTTGACCGTCGAAGGGGATTCACAGGATTTGGAGGACAGGGTCAACAATCGCACGCTGCGGCCCGTTTCCGGCACCTTCAAGGAATTCATGACCGAAGGCTGGGACTCGCAGGAGCCCGAACAGCAGGCCCTGGAATCCAGCTCCTTCACACCGGCAAGATTGCAGGCCCTGGGCAAGCGTTTCCCCGGCGAGCGTCTGGTCATTCCTGCGGGCACCCTCAAGACGCGCAACAACGACTGTGATTACGCTTTCCGCCCTGACACCACCTTCGCGTATTACACGGGCCTGGGTGAGGACTTCGAGGCCGGTGCGGTCCTGGTGCTCAACCCTGTCGCCGACGCTTCGTCCGAGGAGAATCAGGGCGCTACCCACACCCCGACACTGTACGTGCATCCTCGTGCGGATCAAAGCACCGAAGACTACTACCGTTCAGCGCAATACGGTGAATACTGGGTCGGCCCACGTCCAGGGCTCAAAGAGCTTTCAGCCATGACCGGCATCCAGACCGAAGACATCGCCCAACTGCCGGACGCCCTTGCCAAGGACATCGGCACCGAGGAAGGTGCCGTCCAGCTGCGCGTGGTACGCGACGCCGATCCGCAGATAACGCAGATGGTCGAGGACATCCGTTGGGAGAACGGATGCGACGACCCCGACCACAACACCGAAGCCGACGGCAAGCTTCACGAATTCGCCGCCGAGGAGCGGATGATCAAGGATTCATATGAGGTCGCGGAAATGCGCAAGGCAGTTGATGCCACCAAGCTCGGTTTCGACCGTATTCTCGAACGGCTGCCGGAGGCGGTCGACAAGCCTCGTTCAGAGCGCATGTTGGAGAGCGCTTTCAACTCGATAGCACGCGAGCGCGGCAACGATGTGGGCTACGGCACCATCGTCGCTTCAGGCAGCCATGCTCCTGTGCTGCACTGGATGAGAAACAACGGCACCGTACGCAACGGCGAGCTGCTGCTCATAGATGCGGGCATCGAAGTCAACAGCCTGTACACGGCGGACATCACCAGAACGTTCCCTGTGGGCGGAAAGTTCAGCCCCTTGCAGCGGGACATCTATGAGACGGTGCTTTCGGCTCAGCAGGCGGCCTTCGAAGTCGCCAAACCCGGCGTCACATACTCTGACATCCATCACACGGTGATGCGGGTACTCGCCGAGGCTCTGCATAACTGGGGCATTCTGCCGGTCAGTGTCGAAGAGTCGCTGAGTCCTTCAGGCCAGCAGCACAGAAGGTGGCATGCCTGCGGGTGCGCTCACCACCTCGGTCTGGATGTTCACGACTGCGCCCAGGCCCGGTACGAGTCCTACCAGGATGCGCCCATCGAGGCGGGAATGATTTTCACCATCGAGCCCGGCCTGTATTTCAAGGAGAACGACCTGCTGGTTCCTCCTGAGTTCCGCGGCATCGGCGTGCGCATCGAGGACGACGTGCTGATGACCGAGCACGGTCCCGAGTGGATTTCGGTGGGTATTCCCAAGACCGTGGATGATGTGGAAGAGTGGATGGCTCAACGCGCGTCCGCCGCCCATCAGGTACGGACCGAGAACTGACCGTCAACGCATAGCATCTGTTTCGGTCGCCGAAGCGGAACGTTTGGAGGGCCATCGTCACTTTCGGCGATGGCCCTCCACGGAACACCATCAAGGAGTTTGTCATGACCACCCCGAATTTCGTACTCGATCTCAGAAAGAACATCGGCCACGATCCGCTTTGGCTGATGGGAGTTTCGGCGTATGTTATCGACGTGCAGGACCGTATCCTTCTGGGACGGCGTGCAGATACGGGAGAATGGGCGCTGGTGTACGGCATTATCGAACCGGGTGAGGAAGCAGCTGACACCGCGATTCGCGAGGTCAAGGAGGAGACCGGGGTGGACGCGGTTCCAACCGACCTGGTCAGCATCAAATCCTCGTCGCGTATGTTGCGGTACGCGAACGGCGACCAGGCCATGTATATGGACCATCTGTTCATCTGCACCGTCGACACCAGTGGCGATACCGAAGCCCGGGTCGGCGACGATGAAAGCCTTGACGTCGGCTGGTTCGCCTTGGACGACCTGCCTTCGCCGCTGGCCGAAAGCACCAAGGAACGCATGCGCTACGTTCATGAGTACCAGGCCAATCTGGCCCAGGGTGACGGCCACGCGCTGTTCTCGTATACGCCCGCAAGCAGAATGTAGGTTTGTTCGGGCGTTGTCGGGCACCGTTTCGACGCGCACGACTGGGTTGCTCATTTGTGTAGGGATTCCAAAGTATATTGGACCTTTTCCGCACAGAAAGTGGCGTGATACCACGGGTGAGCATCTACCATCCTTGCTTGGCAGCCGAGTAATCCCTACACAAATCCACTACGGGGCGTAACGACATCGTATTCGTGTTCAATTCGGAACATCCGGATAGCCATATCGAACAACACGCCGAATGGACTTTATTGCATTAACGAAGTTAATATATTAAGAAAATATGTAATGGTTCATAACCGACGACGAAGGAGTCATCGTGCACTCTGGTACATCAGGGATGCCCCAAGGGGGTGCCCATCAATCCCTGTCAGAACTCAATCGTTCCAGAGTCGTTGAATATCTTCATCGCAACGGCGTCAGTTCCCGAGCTGAAATCGCCCATGCCCTGGGCCTTACGCCAGCCGCCATCACGAAAATCACCGCGAAACTCATCGATCTCGGCATTATCAGCGAAACGGGCAATTTGGAAGGGCGGCTGAACAGGCGAGCCCTTGGTCTTACACTCAATCATTCGCAATACCGGGTCATAGGCGTCAAATTCGCACGCAGCTTGGTGCAGATAGGCGTATTCGACATCAGCGGCCTGCAACTGTCGCTTATTGATCTCCCCCCTGTCGTGGATTCCCAGATATTCGCCACCATCACCGACATCCGTCGTATCATCACGGAACTGATCCGCAAGGACCCGAACATCGTCGCCGTGGGAATGTCCGTCCCCGGGCCGTATCTACGTCACGAAGGCCGTATCGCAGTGGTCACCTCGATGCCCGGCTGGACGGATATCTGCTATACCGATGAATTCAGCAACGCCTTCTCCGTCCCCACCTTCATCGAACACGACGCTCGTTCCGGCGCCCTGGCGGAAAGCCTGTTCGACCCCCGCATCTCATCCGACTGCATAGCGTACTATCTCGTCGGAGAAGGCGTCGGCCTGGGAGTCATGGACCATGAACGGCTCATCAACGGAGACAGGGGCGCCGCGACGGAAATCGGACACGTCAGCATCGACGTCAACGGCAGACATTGCAAATGCGGAAATGTCGGATGCCTGGAATGCTATTGCTCCGCAGTGGCAGTTCATCAAGAGCTCGTTGAGTCGGGGATACTGAACGATGCTCATCCCGACATCGCGACAATGACGCATCGGGACGCATGCAAAGCACTGTTCTCAGCCTCGAAGCAAGGCGACGTTCGCGCCACCGGACTTCTCGAAAAGATTTCACGCTACGTTGGATACGGCTGCGTCAATATCATCAATGCCTACAATCCACGACAGATCGTCATCGGCGACATCATGGCCCAGGCGGGCGATGTATTGCTCGACACCGTCAAAAAGGTGCTGCACGAGCGCATCGTCCCCGAAATACTGGAATCCACTGAAATCATGCTCTCGACGTTGACGAGCGACCCCACAATCACCGGAGCGGCAGCCGCTGCGGCCAACCAATTCCTGCGCCATCCGTCCCTATTCGCCAAAGCCACCTAGCTCAGACGAATATGACGCGAAACGCGGCACGACTCTTAACCGAGCAACAGTGAAAGAAGTATCACCACAAGGGAAGGAAACACCATGAACCAACCAATCGTACTCAGCCTCGGCGAGCTGCTTTGGGATATGCTGCCGGGAGGCAAGCGAGCAGGCGGCGCCCCGGCAAACTTCATCTACCATGCGATGAAGAACGGTTCGGATGGATACTCGATCAGTGCCATCGGCGAAGACGCCCTTGGTGATGAACTGTCGAACGCCATCAATGATGCAGGCATCAAGTCCATCCTGCAACGCAACGCATGGCCTACCAGCACCGTCGAGGTAGCACTGAAAAACGGTATCCCCGAGTACACCATCGTGCGCAACGTGGCGTGGGATCACATCGTGCTCACCCGCGAACTCATCGAAATGGTCGGCAAAGCCGATGCGGTCTGCTTCGGCACACTTGCCCTGCGCAGCCCGGAAACCCACGACACCATCATCGAACTGCTCAAGCACACCAAGCCGGGCGCGATGAAGTTCTTCGACATCAACCTCCGCGGCGATCACTACTCGAAGGAACTCATCACCGAGCTCCTCTGGCAGGCGACCGTGCTCAAGCTCAACGACGCCGAACTGCTGCTGCTGCAGGATATGTTCGACATCCGCGGCACATCCGACGCCGATGCATGCCAGTGGTTCATCGATCATTTCGACCTTGAATACACCGTCCTCACCGCAGGCAGCGAATACAGCAGCATCTTCGGACGCACCGGCGATTCATCCACGCTGTCCACTCCACACGTGAAGGTCGCCGATACCGTCGGCGCCGGAGACTCCTTCTCGGGAACCTTCACCAGCAACATTCTCCAGGGCGTGTCACTTCGCACCGCACATCGCGCGGCGGTCAACACCGCCGCCTATGTCTGCACGCAAAATGGCGCATGGCCTGACTATCCGGAGACCATTCCGGATTACCTCGCACAGGCGGAAGCCGAAAACTAAGCAGTACAATCGCTGCCGCTTCCTGATGGGGATCAGAAAGCGGCAGTCGAGGGGGAAAAATTATGTCAAACAAAAGTTCTGGCCAAACCCGGTCGGGAATGAATATTCGAGCGCTTGCACCGGTTATGGTGTCGTTCTTCATCATGGGCTTCGTCGATCTGGTCGGCATCGCCGCGAACTATGTGAAGGACGATTTCTCACTGACCGATTCGCAGGCCAATCTCTTCACCAGCATGGTGTTCTTCTGGTTCCTCATCTTCTCGGTGCCCACCGGCCTGATGATGAACCGTATCGGCAGACGCCGCACCGTGCTCATCAGCATCATCATCACGTCGGCAGCGCTTATCGTCCCGGTCATCGGGTATCTGCAGCCTTCCAAAGACGCTCGCTTCGTGCTGATGATCATCTCCTTCTGCCTGCTCGGCATCGGCAACACAGTGATGCAGGTTTCGCTTAATCCCCTGCTGAGCAATCTGGTCAGCAACGACAAGCTGGCAAGCACGCTGACTCTTGGACAGTTCGTCAAGGCCATCGCCTCCTTCATCGCGCCTCTTCTGGCAGGATGGATGGCGGCCGCATTCGGCATGTGGTGGTTGCTTTACGTGATTTTCCTGGTTGTGGCCATCGTTGGGTACGTGCTACTCGCCGCGGACAAGATTGAAGAAGCGGCACCGGACAAGGGCAAAACCAGCATCACCCGCTGCTTCGCACTGCTGAAGGACCCCGTAGTGCTGCTGTGCTTCCTGGGCATCGTCAGCCATGTCGGCATCGATGTGGGCATCAACACCACCGCACCGAAGATTCTCATGGAACAGACCGGTCAGTCGCTGGCGACAGCGGGCGTGGCAACCAGTGTCTACTTCGTGTTCCGTACCATCGGATGCCTTACGGGCAGTGTCACTTTGCAGAGGCTCAGCAACAAGACAGCGCTTCGCATCTGCGCAGTGCTTATGGCGCTTTCCGTCGTATGCTTCACGGTGTTCATCACCGTCGCGCAGTCCCCTGTGTTCCTGTGCTACCTCGGCTTGGCTCTTGTGGGCTTCGGCAACTCCAACGTATTCTCGCTCTTCCTCACTCGCGCACTGCTGCATAAGCCAACGCGTCAGAACGAAATCTCCGGTCTGATGATGATGGGGCTTATCGGAGGAGCCATCTTCCCGCCGCTGATGGGGCTTGCCTCCGATGCAGTCGGCATGCAGACAGGTGCCATCGCGGTAATGTCAGTAGGCGTGATCTACGTATTGGTCATCGCCATCTTCCATAACCTGATCGTCTCCAAGAACGAGAAGGTGAACCCGGCAGACTGATCGACATCATTCTCGCTGAATCGTTGCGGCGGGTATTCACCAGTGCGGATCTCTCCAGGTCCCGTGCTGGTGAATACCCGCCGCATCGTTTGTCGACTCGGTGAACCGCATCGTATATCAGCGTTGTCCGCAGGTATTCTGGGTTTCGGCGTTCCCGCAATACCGAATTTCGGGAATACTCCCGTAAAAACACTGTTGAAGATAGAGCTATTGCGATGTTGTACAATAGGGTGTTCGGTCTCGGACCGAATGCGTTTGATAATTGAATATGGGGCTGATCGGTTTCGACGGTGATCTGTTCGTCGCAGAGAAGCGTGCCGAGAACGCGGGGGTCCGCTCGTAAATGTCCTCCCGCAAACAACAAGTGCTAAATCTAACCGCACTGAGTTCGCTCTCGCTGCCTGAGCTTCGCGCCAGGAATAAACAGTGAGCAGTGGCTCCGTTCACTCTCTCTCGTCTTTGGGGAGAAGCTGAACGTCATTTAGAAGACTTGCTTGAATCACTGCGTCACAGGGTGATTCAGGGACTTTAACTGTGAATATGCCAGCCAATAGTTGTCTGCGACACCATTGGGGGCAGAATAATAGCCATACGGCCAGCAGACTACGCACGTAGAAGACTGGGAGTACGGTCACCGGACCCGGGTTCAATTCCCGGCAGCTCCACGAGTATGAAAAGGTCACTCCGCTTGGAGTGACCTTTTTTGCTAGTGGTTCCTCTTTACAACAGCATATGCACAATGCCTTTCTCGGAGAAAGCCAGCTAGCCGCTACACCGGTATTCCTAGCGAGCCGGGAATGCAACAACCACTAGCCCTCAAGCACCGCTGATAGATTCGATCATGCTCCCTTTCCACCGAAACGCCTGACCCCGCTGGTAGTGATTGCAGGAAACATGCCTACCTCAAACGCTGCCTCGTAGACTCGCTGCAGACCATCATCATCTATGGCTCATCTGACGGCAGAAACAGGGAATGGCCTCGACGCTTCCACTCAAAGGATTACGGAAGCATAACCATCCCGCAAATCATGGCATTGAATACATCGGACAGTCAGAGCGTCACACTTTACTCTTGCGGCAGATTCATGGTATCTATGAGGGAGCACCTGCTGAAAGATTCGGTCGGCAACTCCACTTCCCGCGCCGCGACGAGGGCACGAGCCATCCACCGACAAGGCCTGCACATTGAGGTTATTGAATTCGGACGTTTTCCGGCGCTGCGGAGAGTGCAGGGGCTTCCTCCACGACCGCCGCTGTGCCGCTTGCCGTAATGACCAACAACATGATGTCGGAATTAATGAACTGAGAATAGCTGACTCTTGCCGCGAGTATTGCGTTCGCTGACAGGCCCCGCGCTTCCTCTGCGAGTTTTGCCAATGCCAGCTCCCGCCCCTTGGAGTATTCCTCGGAGTAAGTAGCTGATCTGCCGCCAAAGATGCCTTTGATGCCGCTCAGTGTGTCTTTGACAGCGTTCACGGCAATGACCTGCTCGGTAAAGATCGCACCTTTCACCTCGCTGATCGTCATTCCGGCGATCGTCTGGGTGGTCACTATATGCATGCTGGTCTTTCCTCCCGCTTCCCAAAACGTCTACCTGTGCAGCGAACAGCTGTGGGCTGACGATGTTCCACTGTCTTTTTCACAATATGGAATTCCTGCTTATCGCAGAATGCACTGCTCACACGTTGTCAACCTCAACTGACGACGACAGCGACGCACGGTCATGTGCCCTAGAGAATACCACAGCCGCGACTTCCCGATACTCTATCCCATTATCTATATTGTCAATGTTTGCGGAAGGGGTCCGGCGAACGGAACTGCGCCGGAGGAACAGGACAGTTCATCCCCCGAGCCTTCACCCACCCCGAACCCTTACCGGGCACACACCCACCACTCACAGCATCACGAGCCACACGCACACACATCGCCAACGGCACCGCCAACCCCACAGGAAAATCAGTACCCTCCCACTCCATGCACCGCACTCTGATCGTCAACTCCCGTTTGAACCGGATACCGGTATCCGGCAGCCACCAGTCACGAGAGCAACCCCGGGAACGCACCCGCACCACCCCTATCGGACCATCAGGCCTGAACACATTAAGCGTATAATTCGACCCACTGGAATCAACTGAGGCCCCCGTAAGCTTGATGTTGCTCTCCGTCACCTGGATCGAAGCGACGTCCACGATCGTGCCCGGGGTGAACACCGTCACCGCCGCCACATCATCCCCAAGGCGAGACAACACCCCATCAACCGCCCCGGCATCCGGATCGACAACCTGCCCACACACCCCATGCTCATCCCAAAACCGCACCACCACACCCGCACCCGAAGGCAAGACACCATCCCAACCCGCAGGCACCGACACCACACCACGCACACTATGTACCCCGAAGAACCGCTGCAACCGGCCACGACGCCTATCGGCCTCACTGCCCCGGACGGTCTCCCAACCACGCGTCACCAACCAAGAATCAATCAAGAAAACCGCAACCCACAACACCCCGGCGCACATAAGGACAACCACCAAGACACCCGGCACCCCAAGCGGCAAATTGCAAAACGGGCCCGATGTACAAGAAGTATCCCCCAGAACTGGAATCATCATTCCACCCGTCCAATCAAACCTTGACTCTTCAAACTGGGCATAAAACCACTCCAAGAACCAGCACCAGACTTAGCTCCACCAATGAGATCACTGGGCCCCGCACCTTTATCAGTCATCTGATCTTTCAGCCCCGCCTGTGCAGTGCCACCCATCATATCCACCTGCGATGTCGCGAACCTGACCGCGACCCTATTCATCAACGCATCGGAATTCGATAACGTCCCTGCAGCTAACCCAGATGTCACCTCATCATCCACGACACCCCTGATTCCACCTGTCATATCGGAAAAACCGCCACCAACAGCACTTGTGGCAGCGTTAGCCCAGATATCTTTTGACCACTCTTTACCAGTCACGACATTAGTTGTAACACCTTGCCCGGTTCCTAACACTAAGCTGCTTGCTTCTTGCCATGCAAACCGAGTTGCAGCACGTTTGACAGCAGACTCGCCTACTGCCTTAACGATTTTCACACCAACTGTTGAAGCTCCACTCCCCACTGCACCGAAGGCGGAGGACACCAAGACTTGACCGTAATCAACAGTACCCAGAGTGGCCTTTTGTACAAGAGTGTCAGCTCCACCCGAGAGAATAGCCATGCCTAGCGGACCACAGAATGGCAAGATGCAGAAACCCCCGACAAACATCGCCGCTCCGACCACCCAGGCGCCGTCACCTTCGAACCAGTTGTCAGCGTCGTTGTGCTTCTGAAGTTGTTCGTCGGTGAGGGGTTTGAGACCGAGCGGATCGCTGAACATCAACAGATTGTTGGCCGCGTACTCGTAAAGATTGGAAGCCCACACGCTGCCAGGATCGCCGGGCAGAGGGTCGCGGCTGAGGAATCCCATTGTCGCCGGATCATAGACGCGGGCGCCCATCCACGCGAGCTTGTCCACACTGACCGTCCCGGCAGCATCCAGACTCACACCGTCAGGCAAGCCCCGAACCATTACCGCGTCGCCGGGCTGCCAGGGGTCCTCGCTGTCCGCACGGGCGGCACGATACCCTGGAGCGACCCATCGGCCGTCGATACCGGTGACCAGCCCCAGACTGGCCACCGAGGCGGAAGCGATCCCTGTGAGCACGGGCAGTGGCACGGCACTATCCCATCGCACGGGTTGACCATTGACCGAATCCAGCAACCCGGCGACATCCACATGCAGGCCGATATCCTCGCCCTCATCGTCCTTCCCGGCACGAATACGGTTCAGATATCCACGGGCATCATACGTATACTCACGGGACCCCACAGCGCCGCTTCGGCTGAAATGTTGGATACTTGTGTAAATTGGGAATTCAGATTATGGCCCATGAGTCACCTTCTTCAGTCTCCTCACGGGCCATATCAGTGTCATCGCCGCATATTCGCTGCGCTCAGTGGGCCAGCATCTCCTCCACCACTTGTTCAGTGTTCAGACCGGCGGGATAGAAGGTGGGCCAGTTATCCATCTCCTTGATGGCCTGTTCCTGACTGTCGTCCATAAAAATGTGGAAATGCGCTGATTTCTCGGCACTGATTCCATGATCCGAGAACTGCACGGCTTTCGGAGCCCCCTTGGGAAGGTCTCCGCTTGCCGTGAAGAGATAGCGGACGCCTCTGTTGCCCTTGGCGTAGTCGAGTATACGATAGCCGGAATATTCGTAGGTCGCGGTCACACTCGCGCTGCCACGAACGAAGGTGATGCTGTCGCCGGTGATGGTAATGCTGTCCACATCGCTTGCATATCCCTTGTCGTAATACCTGATGTACTCGTCGACGGTCATATCTCCTGTTTTGGCCTTGGCCTCCATCACAGGCTTCAGGCTGCCATTCTTGAGCAGTGGGTACACCGACTGCCATTCGTTGGCGTAATCGGCAAGCGAGCGGTCCTTCACCTCCTGCGTGAGGAACCATCCGTTGTATACATCGTCCGCCAGCACCTGATGAGTGATTGTGGTCAGCCAAGCCAGCAGCGTGTCGTGCCCTTCCGGAAGTTGCTCTGTGACGGAGATGATCGTCTTGTCGCTGTTCTTGGCCGCATCGTCGAGTTTCTCGGCGAATCCGCTCATCGCCTGGGGGTTGACGATCAGCAGATCGGTGGTGTCCGATGACACCTGTGCCATAGCCTCGTTCAAATCGGCCGCAGTGGGTTCAGCCTCGCTGTTCATCGCCTTCGTGTAGGCAGCCGGCGTATTGTCCACAGCCCCGACGTATTCCAGCAGGTAGCTGATGATCGACTCTGTTGCGACGTAGCGTCGCTGGATTCCTTCACTACGCGCCTTGTTCACCAATGCCACGAACTCGGCATAGTCGGCATTCCACGTGTTCGCGTGCCGTTGCACTGTGGCGGCGGTATCGCTCTCCTTCCCTGCCGTAGCTTGATAAGCGTCGACGATGCTCCCGGAAGCTTTCAGCACCGCCTCAGGACTGAACCAGAGATGCGGATTGGTGGAACCGTGATGATGATGCCCGTTCTCTTCGTGCTCCTCGTGATCGTGTTCCTCGGTGACGGTGATGCCCATGAGATCACCGATGTTGATGATGGTCTGTTTTTTGCCGAACTGTGCGTTCGCCGCCCATCCGTCGTAGCCGGCGCCGTTGACGATGACGATATCCGCCGCCAGCAACTTGGCCATGTCAGCTGCGGTCGCCTCATAACCATGCGGGTCCGCGGAAGTGCTGTTGATGAGCGATGTCACCTCGACACAACTGCCGCCCAGCTCTTTGGCCAGTGAACCCCATTGATTCACGGATGCCACGACGCTGATTGTCGTGCTGCAGGTGTCAGTGGCGTCTTTCGCCTCCGAGACGCCTCCTGAGGTACCAGCGCCCCCGGAGGGAGCCTTGAACAAGCCGAAACCTGCGATGACGAGCGCCATGGCAAGCAGCCCCGCACAGAAGGAGACGAGGATGGGGAACCATTTGCGAAGGACGGTGACGCTCCTTGTCTTTTCCGAGCCGGATGGCGACTCGGGAACGGTGAAGCCGGCAGGAGTCATGTCTGGGCCATTCCCGGGAGGAGTCGAGGACGGATTGGGAGAAGGGTCGGTGGACGGGCTGAGATTCGGGTCAGTCACGTTCATACTCGTTTCTATCTAGTGGCATTCGTTGTACCAACCGGTTGCCGCGCTGACGTTGTGCCTGCTTGCTGCGATTGGCATGTCATCAGGAAGACCGATGATTCAATCACTATAGATAATGATTATCGTTTAAGTCAAATACCGTCTTTACTTCCGGTGCCGACACCACAAGAACGCATCAGCAGTTAGGACTCGGTCTTCGAGACAAGCCTGCACTATCCCCTGTATCGTTGTTCACACGAGCCCTTTGCCCACAATGACCCACACAATGGACCCACACAATGACCCACAAGTTTAGGGGACGCCATGACGTTGCGCTCTCTCCCGAATCTGCTGAGTGCAATGCGCATACTCTGCGCAGCGGCACTTCCCCTGCTCACCGGTGACACTCGACTGTGGCTCTGCGTATACGCAGTCGCAGGAATCAGCGACGTTCTGGACGGCTACGTCGCACGCCGCCGGCATCTCGAATCATCTATGGGCGCTCTGCTGGACAGCGGCGCAGACACGCTGTTCATGCTCGCAAGCATGGCTTCGTTCCTGCGTATCTTCCCCTGGCCATCCTGGCTGACGGCTTGGGTCTGCGCCCTAGCCTTCATCAAGCTCACTACCGCAGGCCTTGGCTGGTACAAGTACCGGACCGTGGCATTCATACATACTCGGATGAATAAAATCAGCGGAATCGTCGTGTTCTTCACTCCTCCGGCCATACTGCTCTCCGGCTCCGCGACTTGGGCCGTTCTGCCCTGCCTGGTTGCATCCTTCGCCAGCATCGAGGAACTGTGCATCACCATCGTCTCATCGAGCCACTCACCCAATGTGCCGTCACTCCGGGCGTTATGCCGTGCAACGAGCCGCGAGGACACACAGTCGCCATGCATTCTGCGGCATCGCATGCAACGCACCGGCCAGGGCGTATACTCGTCTGACAACGCGGCCGGCCGGGACGATGTCCGACATCGGCACCTCGCGGGTACCGAAACGATGCGGGAGACAGGCTCCGACAAGCCTGACGCCGGTCCGGAAAGGACACACGACGATGTTTGACATGCTGGTCAATCTCAACGACGACAGCGTTTTCAACAACCAAGTCATCAGCAGCGCAGTTCCGGGCGATGACCGGTATCGAATCGTACGCACTCCCGGCATTCTCGGCGATGTCGTGGCGGACTTCGTCAGGAGCGAGTTCGGAGGCTTCTGGGCATCGGAAACACGTCGTTCGCTGTACAGCACTCCATCCGACAGCTATGCGGCACTCCTGGACGGCCGTGTCGTGGGCTTCTGCGCGTTCAACGCCACCGCCAAAGCCTTCTTCGGCCCCACCGGAGTGCATCATGATCATCGCGGAAAAGGCATCGGCCGGATACTGCTGATAAACGCCCTGCTGACGATGAAATCGGAAGGCTACGCCTATGCGATCATCGGCGGGGTTGACGAAGCGGCAGAATTCTATGAACGCTCGGTTCATGCCACTCGCATCGAAGGTTCCGAACTGCACAGCGTATACACCCATATGGGAATGTCCTTCTAGCGCAGAAAACCGTTCGGAGCAGCTGTCACAGATGCAGTGTCATCACGCCGTGAATCATCAGTTCGACGCCGATGCATAGAATCAGAAACCCGATGACACGGACCAGTGCGCCGATGCCCGTCGGACCGAGCTTGTCGACCAAAGGGGTCCCCCACATCAGCAACGCGGCGATGGCCACGGCGATAATCGCTACGGCCACGACAATCGCAACACGTTCTGTCGGGTTCGGATACCTTGCAGCCAGCGCAATCACTTCGCCGATCGCACCGGGACCTGCTATCAACGGCAGAGCCATGGGCGTGAAGGTAATATCGTCCTTGATCTTCGCATGGTCGTGCTCGCTTTTGGAGAGCGGGTGCGTCGGGTTCAGCATCCCGAGACCGGAATGGGCGACGACGAAACCCCCGGCTATCTGAATCGCGGGAAGACTCAGCCCGAAGACACTGAGAATCAAGGAACCGAGCACCGCAAACACTGCGAGAATGACGAACACGTTGATACCTGTTTTCAATCCTTGTCTGCGCACATCTGCCCGCTCGTACCCGGCGGTCAGACCCGCATAGGTGGCCAGAGCGCCCACCGGATTCACTATGGGCAACAAGGCCAGAACGGCGGCACTCAGAACACTCAGGAACATCGACATGCTCACGATGATACCCGAAGGATTCCGGGTGCCACCGGCACGACTACCCTTGAGGTATGAGAATCCTGCTGCAGCGCGTGCGATCCGCTCGAGTGACGGTCGTTCAGAACGATGCCGATACCGATGTCCCTGTTTCGGCCACGGCCGAAACAACGACGGAAGGGTCCGAAGAATCCCAGTCCATTGATTCCGGATTGCTGCTTCTGGTCGGAGTTCAGGACTCCGACACCGATGCGGAAATCGCATGGATGGTTCACAAGGTTGCAAATCTGCGCATCTTCGAGGATTCGGAGGGCAAGATGAACCGTTCCCTGCTTCAGACCGGAGGCTCTGTGCTGTCGGTGTCCCAATTCACGCTGTATGCCGACACCCGCAAAGGCAACCGACCAAGTTTCATGCATGCGGGTCGACCGGAACATGCCGAGCAGATTTGGGCGAAATTCAACCTAGGGCTTGAGAGGTTGGGAATTGCCGTGCGCAGAGGGGTTTTCGGTGCGCATATGCTTGTCGATCTGCAGAACGACGGTCCTGTAACCATCATGCTTGACACCGATGATGCTCCCTCCCATCATGCCAACAGGCGAGAGGATTAGCTGATGACCGGATGCATAGATAACGGGGTGCCCGGATTGCCGATTCCTGGGCAGACAATTGTTTTCGGACGAGTCAACGATGTTGAGAATTGGTCGTAGATCCTCAGTTGCATACTTTTCGTGATTTTCGGGCTTCATCTGGAGGTTGTTCCCGTTTGTGTAGGGATTTTCAAGCACACCCAGCATATTCGCCTTGCCAAAGCACCACTTTCCGTCATAGATAGACGTTGTATGCTCCGAAATCCCTACACAAACGTCAGTGTTTCGAGATTCGGCATAAGTGCTGCTCGAATATGTGTGAGATTGTTGGATTGTTGTTCTGTAATGGCAGATCCGAGCACATTCTGACATACGGTATGCGCCTTCGACCGGCTTCTTGGCTACTTGATAATCGGCCTGAGAGGTGCGGAGACATCGACCTGGTGCTTGTCTCCGATTTTCGTGGGGTCATTGATGATTTTATCGACCACGGCCTTCTTCAAGGCAATCTGCGACGAATCCCCCCAGACGATGACATACTGTCCATTGCTGATTTCCGTGGTAATCGAATCCTGAGTGCTCGCGGAGACCTTGGTAATCTGCTTGCGCATCGACTCGGGCAGCACCGCCAGCACCTTCAAGGCCTGTTTCACCGCCGCATCATCGGTGCCTTTGCCGACGCTCGACACCTCGATAATCGGAATACCATCGACGGACGCTCCCACGGCGTTGAGCACCCGCGCCTCCTTGTCCACCGCCGTCAGAGCACCTTTGGCATCCTTGAGGACAGCCGCAGGACGTTGGGCATTCACATCGATGTTGACGCCATCGGGAAAATCCTTATGAACGGTGGCTGAAGTGACCCCGGGCAATTCACCGATCTGCTCCTCCATATCCCCCGTGGAAACGATGAACAGCGATGTGCCCAACTGCTGCTTCGCGATGTCTTCGATACGTGAAGCACTGACCCAGGTGTTGGTTCCGCTGACCTTGATGGAGGATGCGTTCAGCAGGAATACGGGAGACAGCAGGAGAAACCACAGCAACGCGCACAGGAGTGCGACGGTCGATACCACGATCAGCACACGCTTCATCACCACATGAGCATTGGCCTGCCTCTTCTCCCGCAGCCTCTGGGTGAAATCAATGACCTTGGGACGGGTGAATACGCCTTCATCGGAAACACCCGCCTGTGACAGTCTGGTATTCACATCCTTGTTGCTGCGCATGCGGCGCGCATCCACAAAACCATCCGCTTTGGAGTCAATACCCTTCGACCGACTGTTGCCGCTGCTCGCGATGCGGGCGTCACGCTTGCCTTCGGACCCATGCTTGCGGCTGTTGCTCCCTTGGGACACCTTCTCTTTGGGCGACTTCACGGCATCCGAGCTCGCCGCGCGCCTAGGTGTGCGAGAATGGGCTTTCCGAGGGGTCGTCCGCTTGGATGCACCGCCATTCAGGGCATTGTCGTTCGAAGTTTTGCCATCCGAAGCGTCACCGTTCGAAGCGTCGCTGTTCGAAGATATGCGACGAGTCATCGTCGCACACCTTCAGCTGACTGACCGAGACCATCTGCTCGGGAATCCCCTTCACCTGAAATCCTGTTGCCCTGACACCTCGCTTCAAGTGCATGGAGTATGACAGGAACGACCTGCGTGATGTCCCCGGCGCCGACGGTGAACAGTACATCGCCACTTCTGGCACGGGTTGCCAGAATCACGGCCGCCTGATCCATATCATCGACGGCTTGTATCCACCCTGTTGAAGGCTCATGAGGCAGCGCCGCGGCAGCACGCACGATCACCGATGCCTTGGTCTGCGGAAAATCCTCCTGCCGTTCCCTCGCTGGGAAGATGCCAGTGACGATCACATCGTCGGCCTTGGACAAGGATGCCGCGAACGCATCGGTAAAGAATGCGGTACGTGAAAAAAGATGCGGCTGGAACAATACCCGCAGGGTCGAATGAGGGTATCGTCTTCTTGCAGCATCCAGCAAGGCGGCTATCTCCGTTGGGTGATGCGAATAGTCGTCGACGACGCTGACTCCTCCCACCGTGCCCCTCAACTGGAACCTGCGATCCGCTCCAAGGAAGGATGACGCCGCATCAGCGGCCTTCTGAGGATTCATACCAAGAAGGGTGCACGCCACAATCGCCGCACTGGCGTTCCTGGCATTGTGCAGGCCTGGAATCACCAGCTTCACGCTCACGTCTGCATCGCGACCGTCTGTCAGCATATCCCCCGGGAGATGAAGCGTGAACCGTTCCTCACCGGAGTCGGCATGCTCGCTTTCGGATTCGATACGAGCCAGATGAGCACCGTTGATATCTCCAAGCTCATCCTTGTCATGTGTGGAGTATGCCACGGCTTGGCGTGCTGAATCGGGGTCCATCGCCCTGAGTACGGCGAGGGCACCCTCGTCATCCGCACAGATCACCACATGGTCGCGAGCATGATGCGCATGGTCCACGAAGGCGGCTCTGAAATGTTCGGCATCCCCATAGTGGTCCAGATGATCGGCCTCCACGTTGGTGATGACCGCAACGTTTGGATGATATTTGCAGAAACTGCCGTCGGACTCATCGGCCTCAGCTACCAGTACCTTGCCCGTTCCCGCATGCCCTCCGTCAAGGGACGACTGGGGCCCCTGAATCGTGCCGCCGACCGCGTAGCTGGGGTCGGCCAGGTCGCCTTCGCCGCCATGCGTAAGGATATGGGCAATCAAGGCGCTGGTGGTGGTTTTGCCGTGCGCTCCGGCCACGGTCACACCGATGCTGGTGCTGAGCAGCAGCGCGAGGATATCGCTTCGATGCACCAGGCGCTTTCCCCGAAGTGCAGCTTCCTGCAGTTCGGGATTGTCGGCCTTGATGGCGCTCGACCATACAACCGTGTCCGCGGACGCAACGTTCTCCGCCCGCTGCCCGATCTCCACATGGATACCGAGTGCCTGCAGGCGCTCGGTCTTCGAGCTTTCCAGACGGTCGGAACCATCTACGCTGACGCCGTTCTCATGGAGCATCTCGGCAAGGACGCTCATACCTGCGCCACCGATGCCGATGAAATGGGTGTTGCCCAGACCTTTCAATCCTTCGTGGTATCCGGCGAACGCCGATACCGTCGGATCAAGAATCACTTCAGCGGCAGATTCGTTCTGCCCGACGCCCGCGACCGAATGCGAGGCATGGGTCATTTCATGTTCCGACACAGCAGACAGCTCCTTGAAAACAGTATTTACTCCATTATGGTCATGCCATCGGCAAGCGCAAGTACGCGCTTGGCCACTTTGTCGGCAGCATCCCGTGTGCCGAACTTCCAGGCGGCTTCGGCAAGACCCTGCAACTGCTGATTGTCCTCCATGAGTTCCACCACATGCGCGGCGACCCAGTCGCTGGTGAAATCGGCATCGTCGACCAGCAGTCCGCCTCCCGCTTCGACCAGCGGCTGCGCGTTGAAGCGCTGCTCGCCGTTGCCGAAGGGTAGTGGCACATAAATCGCTGGCATGCCGACTGCAGCCAATTCTGCGACCGTTCCGGCTCCGGCCCGGCAGATGGTCAGGTCCGCGCTGGCGAAGGCGAGGTCCATACGCTCCAGATATTCAACGGCGTGGTAATCACCTTGCCCAAGATGTTGCAGGCTCAGGTCGTTCAGTACTTCCGGGCCTGCATGCTCGGACACGATTCGTCTGACCTCCGCAAGCTTCCCCTTGCCGGTGAGATGAATGATCTGTGCCCTGCGCAGCAGCTCAACCGAGGCGCCTGCGACCGCGGCATTGATGCTTGCGGCTCCGAGAGAACCTCCGGTAATGAGGATAAGCGGTCTTGTCGGGTCGATGCCCAGAGTCGATGCCGCTTCGACGCGTGCAAGACGTGGGGAATCCAATCCCTTGCACAGACGGGCAATCGAGGGACGCAGCGGAAGTCCCACACGTTCCATGGTCGCTCCTTGTTTCACTTGCAGTCCGGTGCCGTCATAAACGGTGCCGACGTAGTCCGCCCATTTCGCACCGAGTTTGTTCGCCATGCCCGCCTTGGCGTTCTGCTCATGAATCGCGATGGGGATATGCAGACTTTTCGCGGCGCGGTACACAGGAGCGGAGGCGTATCCGCCGAATCCGACCACCACATCGGCGTGATGACGTCTGAGGATATCCTTGGCCTTGCGCAGCTCGGAAAACCACTTGCCCGGAAAAGCAAAGGCCGCGGAGTTCAATGCACGGGGAAAAGGGACCTTCTCCACGGTCTCCAACTCGTATCCTGCCTGTGGAACCAGATCGCGTTCCAAACCGCTTTCAGTACCAACAACCGTAATCGACGAGTTTGGTCGTTGTGCGCGAATCGCATCCGCAACACTCAGCAATGGATTGACATGCCCGGCTGTACCGCCTCCGGCCAACACGACATGAATCTGCTCTTCTCGTTTTCCCATACCTCCGAGCATATCCCCTCATACCCGACTAGTGACGACACAACAAGCGGAAATACGCTCAGGCCTCGGTGACGGCACCCCGTATCTCCGGCAGACTCCGCATCATTCTGGCAGCAACACCCGCCGAAATCAGACACATAATCAAAGCCGTTCCTCCGGCGGAAACGAAAGGCAGCGGCAGCCCCATAACCGGCAGTATGCCAAGCACGACGCAGATGTTAATCATCGCCTGGCCTACGATCCAGGCAGCGATGCCGACCATGACCATCCGGGCATAGCCGTCACGTGAAAGCCATGCCACACGCACCAAACACCACCCCATGACGATGAAGGCGAGAATCACCATGCAGGCACCGATGAAACCAAGCTCCTCGCCGATGACGGCGAAGATGAAATCATTGTGCGCTTCGGGCAGATAGTTCCATTTCTCTCTGGAATTGCCCAGACCCACACCGGTCAAACCGCCCGAAGCCATCGCGTAGAGACCGTGAATGGACTGGTAGCACACGCCCTGCGCATCGGATGCGGAGCATGGCTGGTATGCCGCGAGGATACGGCTCATCCTGTTGTTGTTCCCGAGCACGAAAACACCCACGATGCCGACGGCACCGACGGCACCGATCGAGAGCAGCCAACGGATCGGGAATCCTCCCAGAAGGAAGGCGACCACACCGATGAGCACGATAATCATGGCCGTACCAAGGTCCTTGCCCACCATAATCAGCCCGAAGGCGAGAATAAAGCCCAGGGCCGGAACCCAATAGGCTTTCAACGGGCCTTCGCTCTTCACTCGCTTCTGAGATGAGCCAAGGGCTATAGGAAGCCACAGGCATAGAGCAAGCTTGAGAATCTCCGCGGGCTGGAAGCTGATCGGCCCGAAGCCAATCCATCCTGAATTGCCGTTGACGCTGATGCCCAAAGGACTGAAGGTCAAGGCCTGAAGCATGAAGCCGAACAACAGGAAGCCGAAGGAGGCACGCTTGTACAGCACCAACGGCAGATGCATCGCGATCAGCGCCACGATCACACCGAGAAAACCGTACAAGGCCTGACTGAGGACCTGTGTCCAAGGCGATTCCCCGTCGGCGACCATCTCCACCGATGAACTGGAGAAGACCATCAGCAACCCGAACACCGTGAGTGCCCCGACCGAGGTGATGAAGCCGTTGTAACACCAGACAGGATTGAATATATTGCGCCAACCGACGTAGGAGGTGTTCGCCGGTCGACCTTTTCCTCCTGCAGACAGACCTGCTGCTGCCGAGACCTTGCCGACGCCGGAACGCTTGGAACGTGCCTTCGTTGCGCTACGAGACCTTTCGGCGGCACCGTTTGCCGCAGAGTGTCCGGAAACGAGTGATTGAGCACGTCTGGGCTTTTTCTGGCGCCCTTTGGAATCAAGCATGGCGAACCGTCTGCTGACCTTCGATCCAGGCCTTGGCCTGACGAGCGAACTGCTCCCCACGGTCCGCATACGATACGAACTGGTCCATGGATGCACAAGCCGGGGCCATCAGCACAACATCCCCCGGATGAGCCGCATCTGCAGCCGCCTCCACCGCCCGCTGCATCACCGTATCGCGTGGTTCAGCGGCGATCACGCTCAGGGGAATCTGCGGGGCTTCGCTTGCGAAGGCATCCAGAAGAGGACGCTGGTCGACCCCTATGATCACCGCAGCCGTCATCTTCCTGGCATACGACGAGACGAGCTCGTCGAAATGCCCTCCCTTGGCTAGCCCTCCGGCTATCCAGACCACCGAAGCATCAGGGAAACTGGAAAGCGAAGCTCCTGCCGCATGCGCGTTCGTGGCTTTGGAATCGTCCACGAATCGGATTTCGCGCCGCGTGTCTGCCGCATCGTCATGCTGCGCTTTGGCATCCGCCCCGATATCCGATGCTGAATCGTCGTCGGCCGGAAGATACCGTGCCACTGTCTGGATGCGATGCCCGCCCGGTTTGAAGGATTTGAGTCCTTCCAATGCCTGCTGTACCGGGACACCATGCCCTAGAGCCAGCGCCAGCGCACAGAGCGCGTCCGCGAGGAGATGCGGGTATACCGTGCCGTCGGGTTCGCAGAGATGCCTCAACTCTTGGATGCCGCATAGGCTTACTGCCTGCGCGTCGCTTCCTTCGGTCAATCCGGAATGGTCGACTATCCGAGATTCCACGATGCCCAACTGTCCAGGCTGAGGTTCCTTGAGGGTAAAACCGACTTTCCTGCATGTGGGAGAGGCTTTCGCCTCCCGTGCGAGCTCGGTTACCCGGGGGTCGTCGGCGTTGTACACCAACGCCTTCTCGACGCCTCGGTAGACCTTGGCCTTGTCGGCGGCGTAATTGGCGAAACCTCCATGCCAATCGAGATGGTCGTCGGCCAGATTGGTGATTGCCGCGCATTCCAGTCGCATCGATTGCGTGAAATGCAGTTGGAACGAACTCAGTTCGACGCAGAGTGCCTGATTCTGCGAATCGACTGCGGCATGGGACACGGCTTTGCCGATGTTACCCACCGCCGGAGCGACCTCCCCTGCATCGCAGAGCATGGCTGACGTCATTTCAGTGGTCGAGGTCTTCCCGTTCGTTCCCGTAATGCCTATCCACGGAGCGGGCCGATTACTCGACCGGGATTCGACACGAAGCATCCACGCCAGTTCGACCTCGCTCACGACGGGGATGTCCCTACGTTGGGCTTCGAGGATGAAGGGCGTCCTCGGATTGAATACAGGCGAGCTCATCACGAGGTCGATTCCCGACCAGTCGACATCATCAAAGGAGTGGAGGTCGGCTTCGGATGTGCCTTCATCCACACTGATCACGCGTTCCGCACGTCCTGCGAGCACCTCGCAGGCGCTGCGTCCGGAAACTCCCATGCCTGCAACCAGAACCGTTGCCTTAGCGATATCCAACATCATGCCTCGACTCTCTTCACGCTCAACCGATCAGACCCGAACGGGCAACCCAATCTCCGTAGAACACCACCAGACCGACCAAGACCAGCAGCAGTTCGATCATCCAGAATCGAACCACGACCTTTGACTCATGCCAGCCTTTCAGCTCGAAATGGTGATGAATCGGAGCCATCTTGAACACACGCTTGTGCGTCATCTTGAAGAAACCGACCTGAATCACATCCGACAATGTTTCGATGACGAACAGTCCGCCGATGATCACAGCAAGGACCTCGGTATGGGTCGCAATGGACAGCGCGGCGAACAACCCTCCCAATGACAGGGAACCGGTATCCCCCATGAAAATTGAGGCCGGATTCGTGTTGTACCAGAGGAATCCGAAACATGCCACAGCCGCGCACACGGCGATGATCGACAGATCCAGAGGGTCGGAAACCGCATAGGAGTAGCCGGTATGGGTGCCCCCCTTGATGTGATAGCTTTCCCAGAACGCGATCAGACCGTAGCCCACGAAGGCGATCATCGAACTGCCTGCCGCCAGGCCGTCAAGACCGTCGGTGAGGTTGACCGCGTTGGACCACGCCGTCATCAGCAGATTGACCCACAACACGAACAGCACCGCAGCCAGCACCCGTCCTGCGAAGTCGAAGGAGAGGAAGGGCTTCTCGATAAAGGCTATGCCCGCCTGTGCACTCGGGAAACCCGACTTGGTCGGAACCATGAGGGACAGCAGGGCGTAAATCGTGGCCAGAATGAACTGCCCTGCGAATTTCGCACCAACGGAAAGTCCGAGATTCTGTTTTTTGCGGACTTTGGCGAAGTCGTCGATGAAGCCGAGCAGACCCATCGACAGCATGGCGAACAACACCAGCATCGCGGATGATGAGGGCAGATCGCCGCGTGAGCAGTAGCGGTACAGCGCAGAACTTCCCCAGCCCAGCACGATGGCCAGGTTGATGACGACACCACCCATAATCGGTGTGCCGCGTTTGACTTGGTGGGATTTCGGCCCGTCCTGTCGGATGTACTGCCCGTAATTCAGTTTGTGGACCAGACGAATCAGCAGAGGGGTACCGACGATGGTCACCACAAAGGAGACCAGCATACCGATAATGAGTGAAATCAACGCAGCACCTCGCCGTCGTTCTCAGACGCCGAAACGCCATCGTCGCTTTCATGCTCCCACCGCTCGGCCAATGCGCTCAGACCGGAAACGTGGGAACCTTTGAGCAGCACCACCATACGAGGATGCCGCTCGGCGAGACCGGTGATCATCTCATCCGCCTTGCCCGCATCCTCGGCCAGCAGAACCTGCATTCCGTCCCCGGACGGGGAAGCGCTCTGGCCGGCGTTCACGGAGGAAGCACCCTCCGCCAATGCCGAAGCCAAGGGAGCCAGTTCTTCGCTGCCGCCGACGGCGATAAGTGCATCCATGCCGAGATTGGCGCACTCCTCGCCTATCTGTCTGTGAAGCGCGATTTCCTCGCTTCCCAGCTCGAGCATCGCTCCGAGAACCGCCACGCGATAGGGCTTCTCGGTGTCATTCGCACCCCAGGCGCCAAGCGCCCGCAGGCCTGCTCTTGTGGAATCCGGATTCGCGTTGAAGGAGTCATCGATAAGCGTGAAACTCACGCCGCTGTTATGCACGGTGGACATCGCCATGCGGTGCGGACTGATATGTCGTTGGGCGGCCAGCGATGCCGCGATGTCCTGCAAGGAGAGGCCAAGGTCGTGGGCTACCGTCGCCGCCGCCAAGGCGTTCATGACGTTATGCTCACCACTGATGGCCAAGGTGACACCGACCTGCTCGTCCCGATCATGCAGCGTGAAGGTCGGGTGGTCCAAGGCATCCACACTGATGTCCTCCGCAGTCATATCAAGAGTCTGCCCGTTGTTGAACAACTCGGTTCGGCCCTCGTCGGCGGGCAGACCGAACCAGAGCACCTTGCCCGGAGCGAAACGGGTCATGGCAGCCACTCGCGGGTCGTTGGCGTTCAATACGGCCACGCCGTCAGGCAGCAGACCTTGGACGATTTCGCTTTTCGCCTTGGCGATATTCTCCACGGAGCCGAATTCACCCAGGTGCGCGACCCCCACTTTGAGGGCAATCGAGATATCGGGCGGTGCAATCGATGTCAGATACGCGATTTCACCGATGTGGGACGCCCCCATCTCGGCAACGAAGAAGCGCGTCCCGGAGTTGACCTTCAACGCCGTCAGAGGCAGTCCGATTTCATTGTTGAACGAACCTACCGGCGCTATGGTGTTTCCCAGACGTCCGAGCATGGAGGACAGCAAATCCTTGGTCGTGGTCTTGCCGACCGACCCGGTGATGCCCACGATGGTGAAGGGCTCGCCTGATTCACGACGTCTGTCGATGTTGTGTCTGGCGAGCAGCCCCAGCGCCTTGACGCTCTGCTCGACGACGATTTGAGGAACCGAAGCCTCATCGACCGGGTGCTCCACTATCGCGGCAACGGCTCCCGATTGCGCGATACGAGGGACAAAGCGATGCCCGTCTACACGTTCACCCGGGATGGCCACGAACACCGACCCCTCGCGCAGCTGTCGCGAGTCGCTGAATACGCTTGTCGCCATCTTCCCCGTCTCGTCAGACAAGTCTGACGGCGAGTCGGCTGAAGTTCCCCCAACAAGCACACGGCCTCGAACCGCCTGCGCGATTTCCTGCAAGGTCATCGGCATCATGCCGACAGTCTTGTCCTGATTCATCGTCTGCACCTTACGACAACTCCCTTGAAACGCGTAGAGCGCTTCGTATATTGTTCTTCTTCACTCCTGCGGACATCACCATCGCAATGCTCAACGACAATCTCATCGTCGAATCATCGTCCTGGAACACGTTCGACTGCACAGCAAGCGTGTCGGAATCCTCATTCCTTGCCGCGACGCCGGTGCGGCCCCCCAACGCAAAACCATATATTCTCGAGGCCTGCTGAGCCAGGACATCCTGCTGTCCACGACGGAGCGTTGTCCGCTGGGCCAGACTGAGCACATCGACCTCGACCGCGTGCAAGGCATCCTTCTGCAATGTCCGGGAGTCGGCGCATATGGCGATTGCGGAAGCACCGTCCTCGACACACACCGACAGCAGCCGCTGCATGTCGAGCGCACTGAGCGGATAGTGAATATCCAGCTGCCTGTCCAGGGAAAAGGAGCCGGTGGCGCTGACCACACCGACAGGATTGCCCAGCACATGCAGGAATTCGGCGAGCACCTTCACCGACGCGGAGGCATCCTCGCCATAGACGACGAACACCGCCAATGATTCCGAGGGTTTTCCGGCTATGTCCGCGGCCAGCTCAGCAACCTGTTTGGTATCCAAATCCCCGAAGAGCACGGGTATATCCGGCGATTCCAGACTCTCCTTCGCTTCGGCAGGAGCCAGAATCGCATACGCACCGCGCATTTCGGCGTCAGCGAGCAGCTGCGCATCCACATGCTGACCTGTGATCAGCAGAAGGGACCCCGGGCGAATCGAATCAATGTCGTCTGCAATCGACGTAACGGTAACCGGTTCCGAGAAGCGCGGAGATGCAACCAGCCCATACTGTGTGCAGAGGTAGCCCAGTGTCATGCGCTGTGCGAGTGATTCGCCCAATGCAGTCATCGTTTCGCCTCTCGTCTTCGCCGCGGCGCACACGGCCCATGTCCGCGATCACCGCATTCGTACCCGCTTCACAGCGCCACACCCCATGACCTGTCCGTGAAGCGGACTTTCATCACCAATTTACCGGAATAGCATCATTGCGCGGGGTCGACGTGGGGACCTCGTATTTCTGCATAAGGAATTCACCAATATTGGCGAACACCGGCCCCGCCGTCAAACCACCGTAAGTCCCTTGCGGGTCCTTCATCACGACGGTAACCACATACTGCGGATTATCGGCGGGAAGCACACCGACCCAATCGGCCACGATGGAAGTCAATCCGCCGCTCGAACCAGCGACTTCGGCGGTACCCGTCTTGGCGGCCACACGATATCCGTCGACGGATGCCACGCTTTTGTAATTCTCGGCGACGGACTCCATGGCGTTGAGCACCTCGGCGGAGACCGTGGAGTTCACCACCTGTTCCGATGAGGTCTTGGGCTTGGTGACCTTGCCGTCGGCACTGGTCACGGAATCGATAATCGACTGCTGCTGCTTGACGCCCTTGTTGGCGATGGTGGCCACGGCATTGGTTATCTGCAGCGCATTGGTCGCGTATCCTTGCCCGAACAGCACGGTGTTGCGCGTGCGCTTGTCCCACTTGTCGGAAGAACTCAACAGACCTTGAGATTCACCCGTCAGACCCATGCCCGACGGCTGCCCGATACCGAATTTCGTCAGATACCCGTATCGCTGCGTAGTGGTGTATTGGTCGCCCGCCATGACCATGCCAACGTTGGATGAGTTCTGCAGGATACCCGCCAGGGTCCAGCGCTCGGTGCCATGCGACTCGGAATCGTGGTACTGCTGTCCTTCGACGTTGATGCTGTAGGGAACGCTGAATTCGTCGGTGATTTTGTGGGTGCCCTCCTGCAGCATACCGGCAAGCGAGATGATTTTGCCGACAGAACCGGGTTCGAAGGTCTCGGTCACCGCCAAAGACGGATTCATCTTGGCCTGGGCGCTGCCGGCCTGCACCTGGTCGGTCCCTGCAAGGGCAAGAATCTTCGCATCGGAAACGCGTTGGACCACGGCTATGGCCCATTTGGCCTTGTACTTCTCCTGGCCTTCCTTCAGCGCCTTCTCGACATACCACTGCACATCCCTGTCGAGAGAAAGCTTGACGGTCGACCCGTCCACCGCATCCTTCGACTCGGTTTCCGTGCCGGGAATCTGCTGTCCGTTGGCTCCGCGCTGATATATCTGGTATCCGTTGACACCCGTCAGAGCGCTGTTCTCCATCTTCTCAATGCCCGAAACACCATTGTCGTCCGTATCCACTCCCCCGAGCAGGGAACCCATAAGCGTGCCGTTGGGATAGGTGCGTTCGCTGCTGAGTTCGGAGCTGATGATGCCTCCGAGATTCAACTTGTCGATGCTGCGTTTGACGGATGGCACCACATCCTTCTTGATGACGACGTATTGGTTCGTCCCCGTCAGCATCGCGCCCAGTTGCAGTGCATCCATACCGAGTATCGGGGCCAGCAGCCTGGCGACGGCGGCAGGGCCTGTCGCGCCGACGGGCTTGCCGTCGATGCTATGGCAGTTGGACGTGGTTTTGGCGGTGCAGGTGGTCGGTTCGAAGGATGCGGCGAATTTAGGATTGCCGATGATGGTGTACCGCTCGACGCTTTGCGCAAGAACGATGCCGTTGGTGTCGGTCACCTTTCCTCGCGATGCCTGCAGCACCTTGGTGGTGGTTCTGCTAGCAGTCGCCGCCTCAGCGGTGCCTTTTCCATCGAGCAATTGAATGTAGGCGAGCTTCGCCATCGCGGTTGATGCGATGAAGGCCAGAACGAAGCTGACCACGATAACGCGTTTGCCGAAGGCACTGCAGCGTTTCCAGAACGCGAGGCCCGATCGAATCATTGCTGCCCCTTGCCGTCATTGGTGGCTGAGTATCCCTGAAGGTCAATGCTGATAGACCCTTTCTGGGGAATCATGCCCATCTTCTCCGCTCTGTCGGGCAAAGATGCCTGCAGCTCGTCCAGTTTGCTCTGGTCATCCTGAATGTCCTGATTGAGTCGACTGATGGACTGCTGGGTGGTGGTGGCCTCGAAGGAGTTCTCGATCATCTGGGTACGCAACATCAGCGACACCACCAGGCTGCCGCCGAGGATGCACATGGCCACCACGATGTGGAAAAGGGGCGCTCTTCGCGTCCTCGTCCACACCAGCAGCCGTCTGGCTCCGTCCCTGACGACATCGCCTCCGTTGCGTCTGCCCGCAACCACATGCAGTTCGGGCCGCGTGGATGAAGGCTGCGCCTGAGGACGGCGCTTATCCGGCGCCGCGCCCGAACGTACTGAGCGTTGTACTGCAGGCATGTCTATCTCCTTCTTCCTGATGATTGGCGATGCTCTCGTGAATGCTCCTGGTGAGGCTCGGTCTCACGCGATTCCTCGTCGAAAATCCTGACCCACCGCTCCGGCAGTTCTCTGGCCAGCTCCACCGCTCTGAGCCGTACCGAAGCGGAGCGCGGATTCCTGCCGATTTCTTCCTCGTCGGCTTTTATCGCACCGTGGGTCAGATCGCGGAAAATCGGCTGGGCGTCGTCAGGTATTACGGGCAGACCTGGCGGCACATCCGCTTTCATCCCCTTGACCATGAAGCGTTTGACGGTTCGATCCTCCAGGGAATGGTAGGATTCGACGACCAGGCGCCCTCCGACACTGAGTCGAGTGGCAATCTGGGGTAAGGTGCGGGACAATTTCGACAGCTCACCGTTGACTTCGATGCGCAGCGCCTGGAATACGCGCTTCGCCGGATTCCCTGCGGGCCTTCGGGCTTTGGGGACCACGCGATCCACGAGTTCGCTGAGTTGTCTGGAACTGGTGATGGGATGTTCCTCTCGCTGACGCACGATGGCTTTGGCGATGGGCCGACTGAAACGTTCCTCACCGTATTCATGGAAAATGAAGGCAAGGCGCGAGACATCGTAATCACGAAGAATCTGCTCGGCAGTCAGCTCCTGCGAAGTATCCATGCGCATATCCAGAGGTGCATCCTGCGCATATGTGAAGCCGCGTTCACGTTCGTCTATCTGCAGACTCGACAGGCCCAGGTCCATGAACACCGCCTCGACGCGTTCTTTGCCCAGACCATCAAGTACTTCGGCGAATTCATCGAATGCGGCGTGGACCGGCGTGAAGCGCTCCGCAAAGCCTTCCTGAGCGACTCGACGCGTTGCGAGGTCCAAAGCCTCGGCATCCCTGTCGATACCGATGAGAGAAGCCTTCGGGCAGGCTGCGAGGAAAGCCGTGGCATGACCGGCGAGCCCGAGTGTGCAATCGACAACGGTGGAATGCTCGCGTTGCAATGCACCCGATACCAAGGAGACGCAGTCATCGAGCAACACGGGCTGATGTATGGCATTGAGTTCGCTCATCAGAAATCCACCCCCGGCAAGACATCGTCGGCAATATCGGAATAGCCTTGTTCCTTGCTCTCCAAATAGGATTCCCAAGCCGCGGTGTCCCAGATCTCGGCACGGGTGCCGACACCGATCACCACGACGTCGTCGCTGAGATGCGCGTAGTCGCGCAGCATCTGCGGCACCAGCACACGGCCCTGCTTGTCGGGCTTCTGCTCCACCGCGCCCGAGAGGAACACCCGCAGATACTCCCTGGCTGCCTTGTTTCCCATGGATGTGCGTTGAATCTGCACGGCGACACGTCGGAATTCCCGCTGTGGCAGCAGGTAGATGCAACGTTCCTGACCTCTGGCCATCACCAGGCCAGGCCCCAATTGCGTCCGGAGTTTGGCAGGCAATGCCAGACGACCTTTGTCATCGACCTTCGGCGTATAGGTTCCCAGCAACAAGGGAGGGAGGTCCTCCATCCCTGCTTCTGACTGGGTTTCGGTGGGTTTCTGCTCTGCTTCGTCGGCACTCAGCATGACCCACCTCCTTCACCAATGCGCTGTACGCTTCGTTCGCTGGTCTGACTGTTTCCCCACTTTACCCCATAGTTCCCCATTCTTACCCACTTCTTGCCTAAGCTACAGGTGATTCACCTCACGATTCCCACATAAGACTTATTTTTCGAAATGTCGGCGAAGCGCTGCATGGGCCATAAAGCCCTAGTCACGTAGAGGCTTCGAGGTATATTGGAGTGCTCAGTTTGAGGACCTTAGAAACGGATATGCATGTCGAGATACTCTTCACAACTACAAGAAGAACAACGTGCAACAGATCGCGCCTACCAACGTCTGGACACCCTGCGTTCGCAGACGCGCGCACGCCTGGACACCGTCAGAGCAGCCGGATCGCACGGTTCACCGACGCAGCGCACCGAACGCGATTCCTTCGCAACGATGTACGAGGATCGTCTCACGCAATTGCGCGCCGTTGAGGATCGCCTGGTCTTCGGCAGACTCGACGCTTCCACCGGAACATCGCGGTACATCGGCCGCATAGGGCTCTCCACCGACGAGCACGAACCCATACTCACCGACTGGCGAGCGGATGCGGCCAGACCGTTCTACGAGGCAACGCCATCGAACCACGGCGACATCGTGATGCGCAGACACATCACCCTGAACTTTCGCACCGTCGTCGGCCTTGAGGACGAAGTGCTCGATCTCAAGGCACCCCAGGTCTCCCAGGCTTCGCAATCCGGAACACTGACCGGTGAAGGTGCCTTGCTCGCATCACTGAGTTCCAAACGCACCGGCAAGATGACCGACATCGTCGCCACCATTCAGGCCGAACAGGACCGCATCATCCGCGCCCCCATGGGCCGGGCCGTCGTCGTACAAGGAGGACCCGGAACCGGGAAAACGGCCGTTGCCCTGCATCGCGCCGCCTATTTGCTGTATACGCACCGCAGCACACTCGAACGATCCGGGGTGCTCGTAGTGGGTCCCAGCAGCACATTCCTGCACTACATAGACCAGGTATTGCCTTCCCTGGGAGAAACCGGAGTGGTCAGCAGAACCATCGCCGACCTTATCCCCGGCATCGTCGCGGAGTGCCACGACAGTCCGAAAGCGGCACAGCTCAAGGGCGATCACCGAATGGCCCGCGCGGTGGCGAACGCCATCAATGCACGCATCCGAATACCGACCAAGCTGCCCACCGTGCATATCAACGGCATCGCGGTTCCGGTCCTTGCCACGGACATTCGAGAGGCACAGGACGACGCCCGCAGAAGCCGCCAACCTCACAACGAGGCCAGAAAGACCTTCATCCGCACGATGATGCACCTGCTGACGGAACGGTACGGCGAACAGCTGGATTACACTCCAGAGCAGTCGGAGCTTTCGCAGGCGACATCCATGCTGCGCATGAACGACGACATCAAACGCACCCTCAACCTCGCGTGGCTCCCGATGAACGCCATCTGGCTCATCAGCCGCATGTGGGCGGATACGCAGCGTCTCGCCCGATATGCACCATGGCTGAGCGCCGATGAACTGGAAACACTGCACCGTGATGCGGATTCGCCAATGACCACATCCGACGTCCCTCTGCTTGATGAAGCCATGGAATTGCTCGGCGACGACCCGAAACTCAGTGCAGCATCTGCTGCCAGACAGGAACAGCAGCGCAATGACGAACAGTTCGCCAAAGACACGCTCGCACAGAACGGCATAGGAACCGGGTTGGTGACTTCGCAGATGCTGCTCGACCAGATGCAAAGCGACGACCCTGAGCTGCTGTCCCAACGAGCGGCTTCCGACAGAGCATGGACCTATGGTCATATCGTGGTGGACGAAGCGCAGGAGCTGACCGCCATGGACTGGCGCATGCTGATACGCAGGTGCCCGTCCCGCTCCTTCACGATTGTCGGAGACGTGGCGCAGACCTCATCATTGGGAGGATCGCGCTCGTGGGAGCGGACCATGGACCGTCTCTTCGGCAACGATGGCTGGGACCTGAACGAATTGACGATCAACTACCGCAATCCTCGGGAAGTCAGCGACCTGGCATCGAGCTTCGCGCAATCCGAGGGGCTGTACATCTCCACGGTAAACGCCGTACGCGAGCTCCCTCAATCAGTAAGGCACCTCCACGTCAATGACATCGAAGGATTGCTGGCGACCACCTGCGACGAGGTCGCTTCGATGGCGAGCGAATATCTGTCACAGGACGGATCAGGGCGGATCGCCGTCATCGCCGACAGCGAATTGCTGCCGCGTCTGCGATCGGCATTGCAACCCTTCCTCAGAGAGCGTCTTGGCGAACACGAATACACCCGCCTTGCCGCCCAGAACCGATGGAACCGGCAGATCAACCTCTGTGATGCACTCGAGGTCAAAGGCATGGAGTACGACGCGGTCGTGCTCGTTCAACCGGGAAGCATATCGGCGAGCGCCGCATCCCGCCTTGTCGCGGCATCGGATCTGTATGTGGCCATGACACGACCCACGCAATCCCTGGTCATTATTCGTACACGAGATGACGCTGACGACCTTCCGCTATACAGTGAGTAGCATGCCTAAAGCACTGTTACTGGAAAACATTCATCCCTTTGCCGCACAGTCGTTGCGTAAGCACGGCTTCGAAGTCATCACGATGAAGGGTGCCCTCTCCGAATCCGAACTTATCGAAGCGCTCGACGGAGTGGATCTTCTTGGCATACGGTCCAAGACCAACGTCACGCACACGGTGCTCAACGCATGCCCGCAACTCACCGCAATAGGATGCTTCTGCATCGGCACCAACCAGGTGGATCTGGCAGCAGCCGCCGATCAGGGTGTCACGGTGTTCAACGCGCCATATTCGAACACCCGTTCCGTGGTCGAATTGGTCATATGCGACATCATCTGCCTGATGAGGCGCATCCCTGCGCATACGCACCATATGCGTCACGGCGTCTGGGACAAATCCGCCAGCGGATCGCACGAAGTCAGAGGCAAGACCCTGGGCATTGTCGGATACGGCAACATCGGTTCACAGCTTTCCGTGCTCGCCGAAGCTCTCGGCATGCGCGTCATCTTCTACGACCTGGAGGAGAAACTCGCCCTGGGCAACGCCCATAGAGCATCCAGTCTGGAAGAGATGCTCGTTCAGGCCGATGCCGTCACCATCCATGTGGATGGACGCAAATCCAATACGGGCTTCTTCGGCGAGGATCAATTCGCGCATATGAAGGAGGGGGCCATCTTCATCAACCTCTCGCGCGGTTTCGTGGCGGACCTGGATGCCTTGAAACGACATCTCGATTCCGGTCACCTCTCAGGAGCGGCCGTCGACGTCTTTCCGGTCGAACCGCGTAAGAGCGGAGATTCCTTCACCTCGGACCTGGCGAACGAGGACAACATCATCCTCACCCCGCATATCGGAGGATCGACGCTCGAGGCTCAGGAATCCATCGGACACTTCGTATCGCAGCGCCTGCAGGATTACTGGGAGAAGGGTTCGACGACCCTGTCCGTCAACATGCCGCAGTTGACTCTTTCACCCAATTCCGGCGCGGTCCGCATCGCCCATCTGCATCAGAACTTCCCTGGCGTGCTGGCTCAGCTCAACCAGGTCCTTGGTGCCGAGAACATCAATATCACCGCTCAGTCTCTGGCCACGGAAGGCGAATTGGGCTATGTCGTCACCGATTTGTCGATGATGCCGAGCAAGGAGACCATCAAGGCCCTGCATGAAATCAAAGGAACCGTGGAAGTCCGCATCTTCTGAGTCACGGTGTCGTCTGACTCCGGCTTAACCGGCCGCAGTCAGACACCGGGCCGTCGGCGGCGGTGCGCTCAACGCTTAGGCGGCGTGACGGTCTTCGCTTCTCAATTCCGCAATGGCATGTTCGAAATCGTCAAGCCCGTTGAATTGCTGGTACACGCTGGCGAAACGCAGATACGCCACCTCGTCGAGTTCCTTCAAGGGTCCGAGTATCGACCTGCCGACCTCGTCCGAGTGAATCTCCGCCATGCCCCTCGAGCGGAGGTCTTCTTCAACCTTCTGACCTAGGGATTTCAAATCGTCCTCGTTGATAGGACGACCCTGGCAAGCCTTGCGCACACCAGAAATGACCTTGTCTCTGTTGAACGGTTCGGCATTCCCGGAACGCTTCTTTACCAGGAGCATAGTCGTTTCGACGGTGGTGAATCGCTTCGAGCAGACAGGACATTCTCTACGTCGTCTGATGGAGTAACCGTCATCACTGATACGGGTATCGATCACTTTGGTGTCTGCGTGCTGGCAAAAGGGACAATGCATAGCACAGACTATAGCCTGACGGCAGGAATCCACGCCACCGCATCACCATCCATCGAAGCCTGCCACGCCATCCCTGATAGATGCACAAGCTTTGCGCGAGGGAAATCGTGAGGGCGAGAGCGCCAGCCGACACCCCCACTCGGAACGTCCTCGATGCTTCAGGACCACGGTACGAACACCCCAATACTCGTGTCACCATCCGAAATTGACCGAAGACGAACGAACCAAGGCCCAAGAGCCTTCAGTTACTCGGAAGGAACGATAAGACGCTGCCCTGCAACAAGAGCCGTGGATTCAAGGTTGTTCAGGTCGACGAGTTCGTTGACCGTCTCTGATACATCTTCGCCTTGTGGAGTGATACGCGAGGCGTACGCCCATAGCGTGTCCCCCGGTTGGACGGTATAGGAGGTGACGGCAACGGCTCCACTGGCCGAATCCGCGCGTTCGGGACTTGCCAGCGCGACGACGCCCGCGGCCATGCACAGAGCAACGGCTGCTGCGGTCACCTTGCCGCGCAGCGTGAGCCTCATATGCGAGTGCTGAGCAGAACCGCTTTGTCCGATCATTCGCACACCGCTTATTGCAACACTCATTGTCAACACCGCCTTCTTGCTGGCCCGCCTGTCTGGCGACACCGTTCTCCCGCTCGTCCTTCACCGGTACCATCACCGACGAATTCAGTTCGAACATCTGTTCTATCGAACATCTGTTCTAATTGTTGCATAGAAGCAAGATCATTGCAAGCGGTTTTTCGAACATATGTTTGATTTCACACTCTCGACACGATAGACTGTGAAAAACGACCGAAAGGACTTGCTGTGAGCACCATCCCTTTTCCACCGAAAGGTGATAGCTCGTCCGCGTATTCGGATGACCTCACCGAACGACAGCGCAAGGTGCTCGACGCTATCCGCACGCATATCAAGGCACGCGGTTTCGCACCGTCCTTCCGTGAGATAGGCGAGGTCGCCGGGCTGAAAAGCCCCTCCTCCGTGAAGCATCAGTTGGAAGTCCTCGAGGAGAAGGGCTGTATTCGCATGAGCGCCAACAAGGGGCGCGCCATCGAACTGATTGAAGATTCACCGAATGCTTTCCGCCCCGAGGCGGATGCCGCGAACAGCAACGGGGACGATTCCCCATCGTCTTCTCACAGCAGCACGGTGGTACCTTTCCCCGTTCAGCATCTCGACACGAACCCTTCCCTCCTCGAATCACACGATGTTCCGCTGGTGGGAAGAATCGCGGCGGGCGCACCCATCACCGCAGAGCAGCATGTTGAGGATGTGATGAGGCTGCCCGAACGTCTGACGGGAACCGGCCAGCTCTTCATGCTCGAGGTGCATGGCGATTCGATGATTGACGCGGCTATCTGTGACGGCGACTTCGTCGTCGTCCGCGAGCAGCAGACCGCACAGAACGGCGACATCGTCGCAGCCCTGCTCGATGATGAAGCCACGGTGAAAACCTTTAGACAAGAACATGGCCACACCTGGCTGATTCCCCACAATCCCGCCTATTCCCCCATCGACGGCACCCACGCTTCGATTATGGGCAAAGTGGTAACGGTTCTCAGAAAAATCTGAGTGACACGCTTGTTCAAGATGCAATCACAATACCTGCACCACAAGCACAGTATTTTCTAGAAATTTTCACCGATACTGTCCAAGTGATGCAGTTAACTATCCCAATCCGGAAAGTGACCACAGTAGCCGCGACAGGACACCAGCACGAATCACGGAGTACTCGCTACTGCGCATCATTGGCATCATGCAACGAGCTCTCGTGACGTTCACGATACCCTTCAGGCTCCAATTGGAAGGTCGTGTGCTCTATGCTGATCGGAAAGTGTTCGCGTAGGCAATCCTGCATCGAAGCCAGAACCCTACCGGCGTCCTGCATATTCAGTCCGGAGTCCACAACGACATGAGCCGTCAACCTGGGAAGCCCCGAGGCAACGGTTCCGGCATGCAGATCGTGTACCAGAACCACATGGTTCACGGATTCCAGATGCTCCTTGACCGCATTCAGATCCAGGCCCTTCGGCGTCTCCTCCAACAGCACCCGCAGGCTCTCCAAAAGCAATTTGACCGATCTAGGCACGATGAGGGCCGCTATCGCCGCTCCTGCGATGGCGTCAAACCCTCCCCATCCCGTCGTTAGCATCACCACGGCGGATATCACGACCGCGACCGAACCCAAGGCGTCGTTCATAACCTCCAGAAATGCCGCCCGCATATTCATATTGTCGTTGTGCTGCGAGGCCAGAATAATAATCGAGGCGATATTGGAGGCCAGACCCAAAATGCCGAAGCCCAGCAGCAGACCAAGGTCCTGCACCGCCTGTTGCTCAGGACTCAGCAGACGAATAACCGCTTCGACCAAGGCGTAGCATCCCACACCCAGCAGTACCGTTGCACCCGCAGCTGCGGTGATTACCTCAAGCCGTGCCCAGCCCCAGGTCTTGCTGTTGGTCGGACGTTTCGTCATCAAGATTGCCGTCACCAGTGAAGCGGTCAACACGGCCACATCGGTGAGCATATGACCGGCATCGACCAACAATGCCAGACTCCCGGTGATATAGGCACCTATGACCTCTGCGACAAGAACCACCGCCGTGAAAGACAGTGTAAGTGCGAGCCTACGCCGATGGCCAAAGCCCTGACCTTCCTGTGAAGATGCATCTGCCTGGTTGTTCTCGGAACCCCGTGGTGCCGTTGTCACCGCCTCCTCCGAATCGGCCGAGCCGACCTCTGCTGGACCGCCCTCCGGACGAGCGTTCTGCTCCACCTGGTGACGAAGATCCTCTGTCTCATCCATACCTGCGACTCTACTGTATCGACGACTTCGACGATAGACTCATCTTCCGAACGGCTCACAAGCACCCAATGTGATACCTGCACTACAAGGACAGCGATTTGGTAATGATGTCTCCGAAAAGCTGTCCTTGCAGTGCAGGTATCGCCTCATATATGAGTCCCCACCATGCAGAAAGACCACCCGGATGCTCCCGGGTGGTCTTTCTGCCGTGTCACGCGATGCGCGGCTACCGTGGTTGTGGAATCAGAATCCGAAGTTGCTTGCGGTTTCCTTCAAGGTCTCCGCAGACGATCTTAACTGCGGGGGCGCTGCGCCTTGTTCAGCCGCGAGGATCTTACGTGCCATATCCACATTGTTGACGACCCAGTCTTGCCACACATCGCCAGTTTGTTCCTTGACTTTATCTAAGCCTGTCGAACCGCGATAAAGCACCGTTACTTCTTTAACCGCCAATCCTTTCCG
>OMJG01000191.1_pt1 | contig 46835 bp, 42 predicted proteins | sample 1646431 | NCBI WGS metagenome assembly OMJG01 (sample SAMN03771674, study PRJEB25209) | food metagenome | isolation source: Cotija cheese | place: Mexico:Jalisco,Michoacan | collected 2011-12-12 | reverse complement strand
TACTTTTTTGTACTCTTTCATACTCTTCTATCCTATCATTTATAAGCGCTAACACAAAATAACAGTCGTTATAAAGCCTCTATTGATGCCTCTATTAATATCTCTATTAATATCTCTATTTAGAGAAAAAAATAGAGCGGAGAATCATCTCCACTCTATCTACATCTTTATGATTTATGGGTTATTGTCGCCCACAAGTTTTTTAGACCTCTTCTGATAACCTGGAAAAAACTCAGTGATTGTACCATGTGATCAGAATCAATGTATTGACTGATAGCTCTAAGGACAACTTTTGGTTTTTTTGAGGAAAAGGTATAGGTACCAGATTTTTTTGTTTCAATCGCAAATCTAGGAATCCACTTTCCTTTAAACATGACAGAAGCAATCACTAGATTGACCTCATCCCAAGGAATTTGAATGTATTTATTAACATCTCTATCATTAAAAAATTCAAAACCGCGATCTCCAATCATGATTTTCCCATAATCTGTCAAACCAAGGAATGACGTGCCCTCGATGACGAGATCAACTTTTGAATTGATCGATTGTACCACTGATACCACCACTTCTCTGACTGACTCATTTAACGCCTACAAACCTATGATTAAAGTAACCCAATCAAGTGTCCACCAATACCGACAACGAATAAGCCAAGGATGATGACAATTGGGCTAACTTTCTTCTTCAATAACCACATGCAGAACAAGGTCAAGAGTAATGGTACAAGACCAGGAATCAATTGATCCAAGTTTTGTTGTAGAGTTGTCACTTTTTCAGGAGACAATGCTAAACCTTGATTAACTTGTTCGAATGCTGATTTTATACCTTCAGTTCCAGCCGGAAGTTCATCCCACTTGATAAAGGCGCCATCTGCCAGTTGGACTTTCGAAACAACTGGTTGGAAATTGATAGATACCCACCGTTGTACCAAGGCTGCTAGGACGAACATCCCAAGGATTGAAGCACCTTTTGTGATGTCTTGCAATAAGCCACCTGATAAGTCATCTGTAATTTTAGAACCAGCCTTATAGCCAAATTCTTGTGTATACCAGATGAATGCCCAACGAATAATATTCCAAGCTACAAAGAAAATGATTGGTCCAAGAATGTTACCACCAATTGCGAGAGAGGCACCTAATGCACCTAACATTGGTCTTACAGTGAACCAGAAGACTGGGTCACCAACACCAGCTAAAGGACCCATCATACCAACTTTTACCCCTTGGATGGCCACATCATCGACAGGTGCACCATTCGCACGTTCTTGTTCAAGTGCTAATGTAACACCCATTACAGGAGATGCTAAGTAAGGATGCGTGTTGAAAAATTCCATGTGGCGTTTTAATGCGGCAATTTGATCGTCTTTTTTGGGATATAATTTCTTGATAGCAGGGATAATAGCAAATGCCCAGCCACCATTTTGCATCCGTTCATAGTTCCATGAACCTTGCAAGAAAGTCGACCGCCACGCTACTGCTAAACGTGTCTTTTTACTTAATTCGATTTTTTCAGCCATAATTATTTTCCTCCTTTATCCTTAATAGTCATTCAAGATGTCGCCTAGTGGGTCACCAGTATTGTTACCACCGCTTGATGAACCACCCATTTTTGAAAGGTTCAAGTAAATCAATGCTAACGCAATGCCAAGAGCTCCTAGTGCGATCAAAGTTAATTCAGAAACTGCTGCCACTACGAAACCAATGACGAAGAATGGCCATACTTCTTTAGTAGCCATCATATTGATAACCATAGCATAACCTACGGCTACGACCATGCCACCACCGATTGCCATCCCATCAGTCAACCATGCTGGCATCGATTCAAGGACTGCTCTTACTGTTGCAGCTGGAATGAAAAGTAAAGCTGCTGCTGGGATAGCAATACGTACCCCTTGCATACAGATTGCTATAATTTGCCAAATTTCTAATTTTCTAAAGTTTCCTTCTTCAGCTGCACCATCCATGATATGGACAATTGGAACCGCCAAAGTTCTCATGATCATTGTCAAGAACAAGCCGGCTACTGCAAGCGGGATTGCGACTGCTATTGCTGTTGTTACACCTTGTTCTCCTTGACCACCTAATACTAAAATAATTGCAGATGCTACAGATGCTAATGCAGCATCAGGTGCTATTGCTGCCCCAATATTTGCCCATCCTAAAGCAAGCATTTGAAGCGAACCACCTAACATGATGCCGGCAGTAAGATTACCAGTCACTAACCCAATCAGAGTACAAGCAACGAGTGGTTGGTGAAATTGGAATTGATCCAAAACCCCTTCCATACCTGCTAGAAAGGCAACTAGAACTACTAAAATAATTTGTATAAAATTTAGTTCCATCTTTTTATCCCTCCATAAATAGTTTTATCGCAAACAGGTTATTGAGCTTTATTTTCAGCTAAACCATGTTTTGCTTTCTTCAATATTTCTTCCATATTACTGTGGGAATCATTTGGCACTTTACGGACATCGAATTTAACACCGTCTGCTTTTAGTTTTTCAAAAGCTTCAACATCTTCATTCCCCATTGATAACACTTTGCTAACAACGACTTTCCCAATTGAATGCGCTAATGATCCAACATTGACTTCCTTGATGTCAACACCACCCTCTACTGCTCTAACAACGTCAGTAGGATTTTCAAATAACAACAAAGCTCTAGTTGTTCCAAAACGAGGATCCTTTGAAATTTCAATCAGTTTTTTGATTGGAATAACATTGGCCTTAACACCTGGTGGTGATGCTTGTTCAATCAATTTCTTACGTAGTTCGTCTTTTGCCACACTGTCCGATACTACGATGATCCGATTTGGATTAGTGGATTTCGTCCAAGCGGTTGCAACTTGTCCATGAAGTAACCGAGAGTCGACACGTGCCAATACGATTTTGATCTTGCCATCTCCCACAACAGTATTAGGTGGTAATGGCCGTTTAACTTCTCCTGTTTCACTCACAACGGCACTTTTCTTGACTTCAAGAGATTCAGGTTTGATTCTGATACCTTCTTTAGCCTTTTCAAGAATGTGGACTGCTATTTTTTGAGCTGATGTCATCGACAAGCGTGCTGCATAAGCTTCTACGAGCATCGGTAAGTTCAACCCTGAAACAATTGCCCATTTGTCTTTATGTTCTTCAAAAACAGAATTAGCTTGGTTGAATGGTGTACCTCCCCATAAATCAACTAAAAATAGGACTTCATCTTGATCACTAAACGATGCGATCGCTGAGTGAATTTTTTCTTTGACGTCATTTGGCCCTTCACTAGGCATCAAAGTGATTGCTTTGACATCTTCTTGTTCACCGAAGATCATTGCCCCAGACTGTAAAATGCCTTCAGCGAATTGACCATGACTTGCTAGGATAATTCCTACCATCTCTCTACCTCCTCATCCAAAATATAAACAACTCGTCATAAACTAAACCTTGACCACTTTTCTTAGATAATCCCTCCTCTAAACATGGCACATACCTTGGACAATACTGCCACGATACTCAAACACTTTTAGCACCGCTTATAGCCTCATTATCGTCCAAGTTGTATTAGTGTCTTCTAACACTATTATATAAGCAAAAACCATGCCAACTTTAGTGTATAAGATCAAAAATTGTAGAATTGCCCATTCTAAAGCTTTTCTTAACTTTCATTTTTTCTTTTTTCCAAAAAATAACTTGTTCAATTATCAGTTCATTAGTGTATATACACAACGACTCTATTTTAAAAAATTTAAGGAGTTAGTGTATACAACCACCTAGAGTCAATTGACAAGGCTTATTGTTTTTCCTTGTCATATCAGTTATAATGAGCTACATGAAAGACATCACATTGTAGAGGGGGAACAATTATTATGACTTGCATGACACAGCATCAGATCAAACCAAAAAATGACAATCTAATTGCTGTTATTTGCCATGCAATTGGTTTTACTTTATAGCCTTAGGGGACCGGTGCGTCCATTTTTAAGCTTTATTGGCTGAATAGCTTTATGAGCTTGCTTTGCTATAACACTAAAACCATGACCATATAATTGTTCGACACTCCTTTACACTATACTCTTCCTTCCCCTACAGCACATCGTAGAAGTGGGTCTATAGTCTCTAAGGGAAATCAGAACTGGTCATGTTAACACATGGCTATTTTTTAGCCCTAAGGAGATAAAACAATGTTGATTGAACTCAATAGCATCACCAAAATACTGAATCAAGACCCACTATTTGAAAACCTATCGCTTATCTTAGAGCAATCTGATCGGATTGGTCTAGTTGGTGAAAACGGCTCTGGTAAGTCCACCTTATTTAAATTGATCACCGGAGAAGAAAATCCCTCTAAGGGTGTCATCAATCGTAAAAAAAATCTAACAATCGGTTATTTACAACAAACCTTTACCCCTTCTGATAAGATCGTAAAAACCTATCTGCTTGAATCAGATCAGCTTCTGAATGACCTTTACCACCAATTAACTTTATATGAAGAAAAACTGGCAACTGTGTCTGATGATCATCAACAACTGGCAAAAGTCATGACTCACTATGGTAAACTCCAACACGACTTTGAAGAAAACGGTGGCTATGATATCGAAGACCGGATTGCAAGCACCTTAAAAGCTTTAAACAGCTCAGGACTTGAAAATAAACGACTCAACCAACTGAGTGGTGGTCAACGGCTACGGGTCGAATTAGTTAGGGTTATTTTGTCAAACAATGACTACTTATTATTGGACGAACCCACCAACTACTTGGATATCGCCGGAATTGAATGGTTAGAAAACTATTTGAGCCATTTGCAGATCCCTTATATGGTTATTTCTCATGACCGTCAATTTCTGGATCGCGTCACCACAAAAACATTAGAAATAGAAGACGGTCAGATTGTTCCTTATAACGGTAATTACACCCGCTATACTGCTTTGAAAAAAGAACGTGTTGAAGCCCTTCAGAAGAACTTCCTACTAAAGCAACAAGAAAAACAAAAGCTTAAAGGACAAATCAAACAATATAGACAATGGGGCAACGAATCAGGCAACGAAAAATTCTATCGAAAAGCCAAAAGCCTGGAGAAAAGACTTGCAAAAATATCTCTCCCCTACGTTCCCCAAGAAAGTGGAAACAGACTAGAATCAGTCAAAGTCGCAGATCGTTCCGCTAACAATGTGGTTAAAGTTAACGATCTTTGGTCCTTAATAGAGGATCAGATACTATTAGAAGATGTTACCTTTACCATTAAACGGAATGATCGCATTGCTCTCATTGGCAGAAATGGTTCCGGTAAAAGTACATTGATGAAACTCATTGTGGGAGAGCTGACAGCAGACGAGGGAACTATTGAGCTTGGAAATCATGTCAAAATGGGCTATCTCCCTCAACAAATAGAGTTTCCACTTTATGATGTCTCAATTCTTGATTATGCCAAGACAATCATGCCCAACGAAGAAGCAGCTCGCAGAACACTAGCACACTTTGGTTTCTACGCTCAAGACGTTAGCAAACGCCTCAAAAGCCTTTCCGGTGGCGAGCGAGTCAGACTTGCCCTACTGCCGCTGTTGCAACAAAAGATAAACTTTTTGCTCTTAGACGAACCAACTAACCATCTCGATATCTATGCCAAAGAAGAAATTGAACACTTATTAGAAGATTATAGTGGAACTCTAGTCTTTATATCCCATGACAGATACATGATTCAAAAACTCAGCAACCGACAGTTGATGATCCAAGATCGCCATGTGGTTCAAGTTGAAGATTAATTTCTTTTTGTGATAGGAGATTAATTTCTTTTTGTGATAGGAGATTAATTTCTTTTTGTGACAGAAGTTTAAGTTCTTTTTGTGATAGAAGTTTAAGTTCTTTTGCGCTAAATAAGCCTCAAATCTTGATTTAGTAACACCAAGATTTGAGGCTTATTTTACTTTACTTTCCAATGAGTTACTCTAGTAACGGTCCTAGTGACAGTCCTAGTGACAGTTCTTCTGTCATTGATCTCTAGTATCATTTATAATGTGATAACCGTTCTAACAAGCTTTTTTGTGCAGCTCCTAAACCGATAATAGTCGTTTTTACAAGTAGCGCTATTTTATCATCTTTAGTCTTAATGGTTACTTTTTTCAGAAGTAACCCAGAGACTGTAACAGCTTCAATGTCGTCATAATGTATTGTTCTTTCCGATTTAACCTCCATTTTTAAACTTAAATGAATCAAGGTGATTCCTTCATCGTTCACTACAATCACATAGTACCGATATCCCGGTATGTTAAACAGATGATAATCTTCCACATAACCAGCAACTACATTACTGCCGCCAATTTTTTGAGCGTATTTCTCCAGATCCTCCATGGTAACCGTCCACTTCATATACCGTCCCCCTCGTAAAAATATGTTCTCAGATACACCTTACACAGCATTGTTGATTAGTGGTAAATACCACCCTTCATTAGCTGAATACTTCTTCTCAATTGTTTCGTTTTTTCGGTCACATTACTAGATTGCATGATTTCACTAATCATAGCAACTCCTGCAACACCACTATCTCTCAGCAAATAGAGGTTTGTTTCTGTCAAACCACCAATTGCTACGACTGGAATAGGAACATCAGTGACGATTGATTTCAACTGCTTTAACGCTGCCATTTGTCTCTCAACAGGCTGATTCTTTTTGAAGATACTACCAACTCCTATATAATCAGCTTGATCCTTATAAGCAGAAATAGCTGCTGGAACATCATTGGCTGAAACACCTAATATCTTATCTTCTCCAATAATCTTCCGAGCTTCTTTTACAGGAAGATCTTCCGGACCAATATGAACACCACTAGCATCTACAGCCATGCAGACATCTACACGGTCATTGATAATCAGTGGGACACCATAGTTATCAGTTATTTGCTTTACATCACGTGCCCAATTGACATACTCAATTGTGGTAATATCCTTTTCCCTCAATTGGATAAGCGTGATGCCATGTTGACAAGCCGCAACGATAATACTCAAAAATTCTTCTTTTGAAAAGTGAGTACGATCTGTTACTAAATACAAAGAATAATCTATCATCTGGTCACCCCATCAATTTCCTATTGTACTCATGAACTACTGAAAAACAGAATTACAAATACTACTTTGCACCATCAAGCACACCCTAATTATATCTTTAAAGTCATTATAGTAAGCACACAAACTAATAGCAAACGATAACAATGTTTTTTGTGTAAACTTTAACACATATCAGTTGACTTTAATTTGCTCAGATAGTAACATTCAATTGGATTAAGGAAAGAGTCACTTTCCATCCGTTCTGTTAGGTGAGGCTCCGCAATGGAAACAAGCTACTACCCTATAGTCATCGAGAGACGGCTATAAACGATCGTTTACTAACGATCTGGGTCAACAAGACTGGTCGACAAAAGGCCTTTTTTAATGTAGCTGATGCAAAATCTACGCCTTTGCGTGCTAAAACTCAACATCGAGAACGACGCTGATTGTTATCCAACCAGGCTTATTAAAATGGCTTACACTAGTTGACTAACAACGCCCTCTCTTGTTGAGTGGCGTTTTTTGTTGTCTTAATGCTTATTTTTATTTGAGCTTTAGTTGTTGCTGTAGAAAGTACCCAGAAAGAAGGTGAGTATATGCCTCCCCACAATGTGTCCAACTTAATAGTATTAGATGGTACCGACTATAATCGGGACAGGCTTATGTTCCACCTACTTAGGAAAAAAGCCTGTCTCGTTAAAAAAACAACGAGGAAAAGAGGGTTACAACATGGTACATGAAAAAATAACAACGAAAACACAAGCAGCTAAAAATAGTAAAGTCACGGCAAAGGATTCTGCCTTAAGAGAATTAGCGTTCTTATCTGAAAGAGAACTCATGATGACATTAAGAACGTCTAGGAAGGGATTATCCGCAGATGATGCCGCAGCACGGTTAGAAACTTACGGTTTAAACCAAGTATCCACACAAAAACCAACTCCCTGGTATATTCTGTTACTAGAATCATTTAAAGATCCATTCGTCTATGTCTTGCTGTTATTGATGACTGTTTCTATTTTAACAAAGGATTATGAAGCTGCAGTCGTTATGGGCATCATGGTCTTATGTAGTGCTATTATCCGCTTTGTGCAAGAGTATAGATCACAACAAGCAAGTGAAGCTTTAAAAGAAATGATTGAAAATACCTGTACTGTTATTCGTGACAATAAGGATGTAGAAATCCCAATGGACGAAGTGGTTCCTGGTGATATTGTCAAACTTTCTACTGGTGATATGATACCTGCAGATGCAGTATTGATTTGGACAAAGGATCTATTCGTCAACCAATCGTCGCTAACAGGAGAATCTCTCCCTGTTGAAAAATTTATTGATCCACATGTGAAAAAGACGGATAGCACTGTTTCGGCTATAGAGTTGCAAGACCTTGTTTTCATGGGAACAGATGTCCTAAGTGGTCAAGGTTTAGCAATCATCCTAAAAACCGGTCGGAATACCTTTTTTGGAGATATTGCTAAGAGCGCAACGACAAAAAGAATCAATACTGCCTTTGATAAAGGGATGGCAAATGTCAGCAAGCTGTTGATTCGGATGGTAATGATTCTGTTTCCAATCGTCTTTTTGATCAACGGAATCACTAAGGGCGATTGGTCACAAGCTTTCTTCTTTGCTATTGCAGTTGCAGTCGGACTAACACCAGAGATGTTACCAATGATTGTTACCAGTAATATGGCAAAAGGTGCGATTCGTTTATCCCGAAAGAAAGTCATCGTAAAAGAATTACCTTCTATTCAAAATCTCCGTGGCATGGACATCCTTTGTACCGATAAAACTGGAACAATCACAGAAGACCGGGTCGTATTGGTCGAACATGTTGATCCACTTGGAAATACCGATGATAGTGTCTTAAATATGGCTTATCTCAATTCCAATTATCAAACTGGTTGGAAAAACTTGATTGATCATGCTGTCATCTCTTATTATCAAAAACACCATAGGGCTGATGATATAGGTACCGTTAAAAAAATTGATGAAATACCATTCGACTTTTCTAGACGTCGTCTCACTGTCGCAGTGGAAAACAACGGTCGACAAATCATGGTCACTAAGGGTGCTGTCGAAGAAATGGGAGAAGCCTGCCAATATGTTGAAATAAACGGTAAAGTTACTCCTCTGGATGATGAAAAACGGCGTTCCCTCAGAGAGCTTAACCAACAAATGAACCAAAAAGGGATGCGTGTTCTTGCATTAGCCGTTAAATACGATGTGCATGATACACCGTCATACACCGTTAAAGACGAAAGTGGCATGACCTTGATCGGATTCATGGGATTCTTAGACCCAGCCAAGCCTTCTGCAAAAACAGCAATTAAGTCTTTACACGACCATGGTGTTCTCGTGAAAGTATTGACTGGTGATAATGAGATTGTCGCACAAAAAGTGTGTAGTGACGTTGGAATCGATGCCAGTCATTTTCTACTAGGTGTTGATATCGACCACTTATCTGATGAGGATTTAAAGAAAAAAGTAGATGGCATCAATTTATTCGCCAAACTGAATCCTTTACAAAAAGCAAGATTGATCGCTTGTCTCCAATCCAATGGTCATACAGTCGGCTTTATGGGAGATGGCATCAAATGATGCCCCTGCTCTGCGAAAAGCTGATGTCGGTATTTCAGTAGACACAGCAGCAGATATAACGAAAGAAGCCAGCTCGATCATCTTACTCGAAAAAAGTTTGGATGTTTTAAAAGATGGTGTCCTTGAAGGTAGAAAAGTCTTTATTAATATGATGAAGTATATCAAGATGACGATCAGTTCTAATTTCGGGAATGTCTTTTCAATTCTCATCGCGAGTGCTTTCTTACCTTTCTTACCGATGTTGTCTATCCAACTATTAGTGCAAAATCTGATCTATGATGTTGCCCAATTGATGATACCATGGGATAACGTTGATGAGGATGAGTTAAATAAGCCAGTCAAGTGGGAACCAAAGGGACTTGTACGCTTTATCATTTTCATTGGTCCCGTCAGCAGCATATTCGACATCGTAACCTTTGCCGTGATGTGGTATGTCTTCCATGCCAATACAGTGGCCCAACAAGGATTGTTCCAAGCTGGTTGGTTTGTTGTTGGACTACTAAGTCAAACTCTAGTTGTCCATGTCTTAAGAACTCGTAAAATTCCATTTGTGGAAAGTAGCGCTAGCAACCCAGTGATCTGGGCAAGCATAGGGGCAGTATTAATAGGAATTCTAATCGTTGTCACACCACTACATGCATTCTTTGATTTCCTACCACTACCAGGCTCTTATTGGTTCTGGATGGTTGGTATCCTGTTTGCTTACTTACTAGCCTTGCAAATCGCCAAAAAATTGTACATCCACTTCAATAACGGTGAGTGGCTTTAATTATAGCTTTGGCAGTAGCATTAGTAGTAGTTTTAGTGATAGCTTTTATAATAGCTGTAATAATAGTATAGCTGTAATAATAGCAGTAGCATTTAATTACTCAACAAAAAAAGACCCATTGGGTCTTTTTTTGTTGTCCTTGTCCTTGTTTTCCTTATCTCTATTTAACTATCTTATTTAACTATCTTATTGATCCGAATTGTTTTGATTTCATAAGGGGTCAGCTCGACTATAACAGGACTACTTTTTTCTTCAGTTAAATCCCTTTCCACCATATTTGTTTCCAACCATCCAAAACCATTTGGTAATTCTATTTCCACTTTCTTTCTAGCACCTGTATGCTCATGGAAACGCACTATCCAGCCGTTTTGATCCTCGGCTAACTTGAAGGCATCGATAGCTAATGGTTCCCCAGCTACTATTTTTAGTGGAATATCAATCGGATTATTTTTCTTTAAAACTGTTAACGGACGGTTGATCTCTAGGGCTTCCTCCACTGTTTTACCTTCAACGAAATCGCCTTTATGTGGTAGTAAACTGTAGGTAAAGTCATGTTGGCCAATATCTGCTGTAGGGTCGGGATAAATACCGCCCTTCAAGAGACTCAACCTTAATCTGTTTTCTTTGATATCATACCCATATTTTGAATCATTCAACAGGCTGACACCATAATCTCGTTGCGATAGATCTGCCCATTGGTGGCCCACTGTTTCAAATTTTGCAAGATCCCAACTGGTATTCCAATGAGTAGGCCGTTTCACATTGCCGTATTGAATATCATAAGTAGCTTCAGTAGCTCGGATAGCAACTTCAAAGGACACTTTTAACAGCTGTTGTCTTTCCTTCCAATCTACATGGGTGATAAAATCAATTCTCCGATCGTTTGCATACACTCTCACGGTTTGCTTTATCGTCGACTGGTTGATAGTCGCAGTCAGCTCTAGGTCAGCATATAGAGCATTATTAGCTATTACCTTTAGGGTTTCCCATGGAATAATCGTCATTTTTTCTTGATAATAGAGCTCGATATCCCAACAATCAAAGTTTATTGGTTTATCTTCAAACACTTGTAAGACATTCCCATTACCTTTTAAAACTTCTCGGTCATTTTGCTTATCAAAGAGACTAACAAACTGATAATCGTCGTTCCACTCAATGCTATAAAAAGGTGTTTCTAATCCATTACTGTTTTGTTCACTAATCGTTAAAGCTGACTTAGTCAAAGCTAACTCTCTTTTTTCTGGACTGTCTTTAAAAGTAATTGCTTTAGTGCTCAAAGCCTCGATAGCATCTACTTTCACATAAGCACCCTCATCTGTAATAACAGTAGGGAGTGACTGCCCATTCTCATCGACTGCAATGCCCTTTTCGATACCCGGAATGATAGTTACGGGACTCCTTGACCACCCACTAGTATTGATTACCTGATAACTAGCATTTTCTAGCTCATCTTGTTTAGTATCCTCTTTACTTGATGCCTCTTGTGTTTCCTCTTCCAAATTATTAATCAGATTTTGAGAACTAGTTACAATTGAGGACATCTCTTCTCTGTGGTCTTGATACACTTCCTTAATAAAAGATCCTGGGATAATGTCATGGAATTGGTTTCTCAATACCACTTCCCAAATCGCAGTAAGCTCATCTGTTGGATAGTCTTTACCACTAACGATATGCTGGCTAGTATACAGCATTTCTAGCTCTCTTAAGGTCAATTCCATTTGACGATTCATTTTCTTGACATATGCTTGTGAAGTATAGGTTCCACGGTGATATTCGAGATATAATTCGCCGTCCCACGTTTGGACATAGTGGTCCGTCTTTGAGACCGTTTGGTGAAGTTTGCGGAAATAATCATCGACACGACCTGTCTTCACTTGCGGTAAGCCCGGAATATCATCGAGCCGTCGTCTTTTCTCGATCATATCTCTGGTCACTCCTCCACCACCATCGCCATATCCATAGGCTAAAAGTAGGTCATGATTAATATCTTTGTCTTGATAGGCATCATAGATACCTGTCACTGTGCTAGGTTCCAAACGACCGTTATAGGTGTAGGACCAATCTTTACCACTATAGCCACCTTCACTTGGTTCAGGAGTCGTTATAAAATGCGTTAAAATATCACTACCGTCGATTCCTCTCCAATAAAATGTATCGTGAGGCATCCGGTTGAACTGATTCCAACTGATTTTAGTGGTCATAAAGGTATCTATATCAGACTTACGCAATATTTGAGGCAGTGCCCAAGAATAGCCAAAGACATCTGGTAACCATAAGTAATGGCTGTCACGATCGAATTCCTCTTTGATAAACCGTTTACCAAATAGAATTTGTCTAGTCAGTGATTCTCCACTTGGAATATTACAATCGGCTTCTAACCACATTGCACCATCAATTTCCCACCTACCTTCTGCCACTCTTTTCTTGATCTCTTGGAATAGCTCTGGATAATCTTCTTTGATATACTTGTAGACTTGCGGGGTTGTATGCATAAAGATGTATTCAGGATACTTTTCCATCAACTTTAGAACCGTTGAAAAGCTACGTGCAACTTTTTCCCGAGTATGCTTTAATCGCCACAACCATGCGACATCAATATGTGTTTGGCCGACTGCAGTGATTTCAATTAGAGATTTTTTGTCGATTTTAGCTAGTGATTCAACTAAAAAGGTATCAGCTGCCTCGATAGAGTCATAGAACTCCTGAGATCCTGCGTTTTGCCAATTAATTAACAGAAAAGCTCTGTTCAATACATCTAGTAGCTCGTATCTTTGTGGATCATCCTCACTAAACACATGGATTGTTTTCAACAAAGCATCTGCATAGTAGAACAGATCATCAGTTTTGTCAGACAAGCTTCCGACAAAGGCTTCTAAAAAGGTGTGAATCAATATTTTCTCAGGCCCACCACCTTCAAGACCTGACCACAATTTAAGATCAAGGACGATTTCCTGACCTACTAAATCATCTGACAAGAAGACTTCTTTATGGTTAGAATCAACACCTTGATAGGGCTGTCCGTTGATAAATAAAAGGGACTCAAATCCGGAGTTATAGCCGCCACCAGTTTTCCCAAAATCAAGAAATAGCAGCGGGTTAGGAACATTAGGCACTGTTATTGTTTGATGGACCCACAGATAAAAGTCACGGCCTTTCCATGAATCTCCAAGCTTAAAAGACTCACTATGAGCCCAATCCTTAGGTGGATATTTTTGCATCTTACTCTTGTCCTCGATCACTTGCCAGTTGTCTAACTTTTCGATGTGCTTGTAGCGATACTTCGACAATTCTTGTACCCGCCGTTGTAGTTTCTCCAAAATGAATAGTTGTGATTGCATGACAGCACTCCTCATCCTTCTTGATTTCATTAAGTTTATTATACTTTTATAGCTATAGTATCTACCTTTATAGCTATAGTATCTACCTTTATAGCTATAGTATCTACCTTTTATGTTGATTATCAGTTCTAAATAAAATTAAAAGCATGGTTCATACACCTAGAATATCAGTGTTTGAACCATGCTACGATGCATAAGTGTTTCTATTGCAAAACTTTCTGCAAAACTGTTTGCCAAGTTTATCTTTAACTAGTCTTAAGAGACGAGGCATCACTACTATATTTTTACTCATATCTACAAATTTCTAAAACAACTCGTCTCCGCTCTTAAACTCGAGTCCTGGGTGATTATCGAACCTCACCACACCAACAGCAATATCCTTTGACACAGCTTCTTTTATTTTTGCTGTCCCAATAATACCGAACCCACCGCAAAGTTCAATTGCTTTGATGCCATCTTCTTCCAATTGTTTTGCTGCTTTTACAGCGTCGTCATAATCCACCGCTCCTACAGCATGTAATTCTACACCAGGTGTTTCAACAATCTGATGATCTTTCTTATAATCAGCACCAGGTGCTAAAAAAATAAAACCAGCTTTTAATACCATCAGTAACCCTCCTTGCAAAATAGGTTTTATAAGCATCAGTATAGTGCTCATTTGAGATTATTATAGCATAAAAGACAACATTTGTTATCGTTTACAAAAATGTTGATGACACTTTATGTGGAAAAAGAATCCTGATTAAAACTCTGATAAGCACATAAAAAACACACAGCTTTTAGGAACGACAGTATCCCAATTACTGTGTGCTTTTGGTTATTGAACACGAAAATAATAGGATAGTTTATTAAATATTCTCTTTAAAACAATATCTTTTAGAATGCATTTCTAAGTCTAACGCTACAGCCTTACGACTACATCTGTAGGTCTACCAATCCCAAAAACTAGACCTTATGAAGGGCATCATCAATTGGTGTTGGCCCTTCATGTAAGGATATCACACTATAAATCGTGTTCTTATGATCCAGAAGTTTTTGAAGCACAATGGCAACATCGTCTATTGCAATTTGGCCTTGATCTGTGACATCTACTGCTATCTTACCAGTGCCTGGTCTTTCCATTAGTTCTCCTGGTTGAACTATTGTATAAGGTAATTCAGTATGGTCAATAAGATACCTATCAGCAAACAATTTAGCGATATAATAATCAGTTAAACTCTCTGGAATTAATTCGGGCCATAGATCAGTTTTAAGCGCGAAAATCGCACTTAATTGAATATACCGTTTTACACCAATTTTCTCAGCAATTTTCATCACTTTGATAGCCCCATAAAGATCGGTTTGAAGAAGATCTTTACCTCTAGAGCCAGCTACAAAATAAATAACATCAACATCTCCGATAGTCTCAGCAATTGCTTCGCTACTATCATGAAGATCCAGTTTTTTGTATATGACATTATTACCCAATGATTCTTCACTTGGATGTCTTGAGCCAGCATAAATAATATGGTCTTCCTTGCTTAATGCTTTAACCAACTGACGGCCAACACGTCCACTAGCTCCTACCACAAAAATTTTCATTTTTCGCTCTCCCCTCTCATAACATCATTGGTTCTTTAGCACCTAAAGCTACCATTTTCTTTATTATAAGGGAATCAAGGGTTAGTGACTAATAATACGCTTACAAACGCTCTATGGCTTGACTGGAACTATTGTGATATCCTCATCTAATTCGGCCCAATGATTGGTCGGCCCATGACCGTGACCAACGGAGATGCTTTGAGAAATAGCTCCTTGGATGAACTTCTTGGCAGTTATGATGGCCTCCTCACCTGAAAATCCCTTAGCTAGTTCAGCCGCTATACACGCTGAAAAAGTATCACCAGTCCCATGGGTGCGAACTGTATCGACCCGTTTGGATTCTAGCCAGAATGCCTGTTTGTTCTCAAGTAATACAAAGTCCTTTGACAGAGAACTTTGTGCATGTCCACCCTTGATAATCACATTTTTAGCGCCCATTTCCTGTAACCGCTGGGCTGCTTCTTTAATATCATCATCAGTGGTGATATCCTTGTCGAGCAATACACTAGCTTCTGGCAGATTAGGGGTAACGACATAGGCGATTGGGAGTAATTCTGTTCGAATAGTATCGATAGCATCCTCTTTTAGCAAAGGATGCCCGCCCTTAGCAATCATGACTGGATCGACAATTAACGGGCCAAAGTCCACTTTTTTAAGGTTGTCAACAACCGTCAACACATGGGCTTTATCTGCCAGCATACCTGTTTTACAGGCCTTAATCTTGAAATCAGCAGCTAGTGAATCGAATTGTGCTGAGATAAAGTCACTTGGAATTGCCAGGCTGTCTTGAACCCCGATCGTATTTTGCGCTGTTAACGCAATGACGATGCTCATTCCGAAAACGTGACGGGCTTGAAAAGTCTTCAAATCTGCTTGTATCCCTGCGCCACCACCTGAGTCAGAACCAGCAATAGTCACGACTTGTGGTGTTGTATTTATTTCTATTTTATTTTGACTCGATGTCATCTGTTTCACTCCTCCCGATAACCTGATCGATTTGACTTCTGATTTTGTTAGTTTTTTGAGCAACATCTGCAGCGGTCATAATATCGCTGACGATGGCAAGTCCTGCAATCTTTGACCCAGCAAATGTCTTGATATTGTGTTCTTTGATGCCGCCGATCGCAACAACCGGAATAGCCACAGCCTCACAAATAGCTGCCAAGGTTTCTAGTGATGTGAGTGGTGCTTTATCCTTGGTTTTTGTCGGGAAAATAGCACCTGTCCCCAAATAATCAGCTCCTAGACGCTCTGCTTCAACTGCCCTATCGACCGTTTTTGCTGATACTCCGATCAGTTTAGTTGGTCCTAATAACTGACGGACGATATCAACCGGAAGGTCCTCATCTCCGATATGGACCCCACTAGCATCAACTGCTAAGCAGATATCCACCCGATCATCAATAATTAGCGGCAAGTGGTAGCGGTCAGTGATTGCCTTGACTTTTTGAGCTAACTTAAAATAATCAGCTGCTGTGATATCCTTCTCCCTTAACTGAACCATTGTTACGCCATTCTCACAGGCTTCTATTACACGTTTTAAAAATGCTTCCTCATCGAAAGTATATCGACCAGTAACAAGATACAATGTATATGGTGAAAGACTCATACGATTTTCCCCTTTATGCGGCTGCTCCAATCTTTCTGAGACAATAGCGATAATTGATCGAGTGTTTCATGGCGAAAACTTGCAAGACCAGTTGTAACTGACTGTGCAATTTCACCACAGCAATTCAGGTAACTGACGGCCGTCACAGTTGCTGATATTGGATCTATTTTCGCCCCTAACAAAGCGGCAATCAACCCACCTAACAAGTCCCCACTACCAGTGAAACATTCCAACTCGCTAACACCATTTATCAGCAATAAACTCGTTTCTTGACAGACGAGCAGGTCAGTCGCTCCAGTAGCTAGATAAAGTGTTTGCGGATTTTTTCGTGCCCTCGCTTCTAACGCCAGACGTAATTCAGTGATGGCTTTTGGCGTTTGATCTGCCTCTGAACCATCGACACCCCTTGCTGTAGAATGAAGATCACAATATGCCCTCAACTCTGAAAAGTTCCCCTTGATAACCGCGGGGTGAACTTTACTCAGTCTATGCGCAATTTTATATCGGAGAGACGATGACTGGATTCCAACTAGATCCAAAACAATGGGCTTTGACTGCGAATAGGCTATTAAACCAGCCTTGACGATAGCGCTTTGTTTCGTTTTTGACAAATGTCCCAAGTTCAATAAAAGACTGTCAGTATGCTTAGCGAAATCTCTAAATTCTCGTGGATCATCAGCCATTACCGGTTTCCCACCGACAAAAAGAATCGCGTTAGCAACAAGTTCACTGGTGATTTCATTCGTCACACAGTGAACTAACACGGGTGACTTTAAGGGTAAATTTTGTTTAGCTTCATTAACCAAATACGCTAGATCAGACAAATGAATCACTCCCATTCATGCTTAATACAGTTCAACTGACTATTACTCACTCATGCATCCAAAATAACGTTTGAATGTCTTTAACAATCTTGATCGTTTTTAACTTGAAGAAGAACAACCAGGCAATCACTGATCCTGATATTGCACCACCAAAAAAACGAGGGGTATACACAAACCAATAGAGTTCCTGTTGGGCTCCGGTAAACCAAACCATCACTGGATAGGACGCTAAAGACCCAATCAATCCAGTTCCAAGTATCTCCCCTATCATCGCGCCAAAAATACTTTTCCCAAAATGCTTGTAGCCGAGACCTGCTAGTAACGCTCCAAAAATTGCTCCTGTTAAAGCCAACGGTGGAATGCCCAATAAAGTCATTCTGATAATGCCACAGACGGTTGCCATCACCGTGACATAAAAAGGGCCAAGTAACATAGCACCAATCACATTCATGACACTAGACATTGGCGCCATCCCTTCTATACGAAATAAGGGGGATAACACTACATCTAAAGCAATCATCATGGCGAGTATAATAAGTTTTTTAGTATTGTATCGTGTTGACATAATCTAAGTTCCCTTCCGGCCATGTTTCAAAAGTGTAGGCCATTTCCCAAAAGGCATACTCCATCTGACTGCTAATCACAAAGGCATTAACCATCTTTTGCTGATCTTCTAGTGAACTGTTGTCATAATGACGGTTCAAAACTTGGCATTCCGAATTGAGTTTTTGGGTAGCCTCTTCTGTTGCATACGTTTCGATCCATTGTTGATAAATGGGCGTAGGAGAGCCTTGCTTGATCAACTGTTCCCCTATATCATGATACAACCAAGCACATGGCAGCAAACTAGCAGCTGCGATAGCTGCATTTGATTCACTGAGTTGTCGATACATGTGCGACACATAATGATAGGCAGTTGGTGCAATCTTTGTATGACTTGAGGCGTTTGGGTCGATGCCAAGCTGATCGAAGAATACCTCGCGAATCGCTTGTTCTCCTATTTTTAAATCGTGGGCATTCTTATAGAGTAAGTCTTTTAATTCTTGATCGTCTGCCTTGTTGCCAACAAGTTGATATAACTGACTAAAATGTTTAAGGTAATAGTCATCTTGAATCAGATAATAACGAAAGATTTTTTTATCTAAACTACCTTTTTGAAGTTCTTTGATGAAGGGATGACCAAAACTTCCCTCCCAATATGGCTCCGTTTTACTTCTTGCAATGGTTGTAAAAGACACTGATTAATTCCTCCTTTTATAGTCAGTTCTCGCTTCTTAATACGCTCAAGCTCTACTAGTAACTAATCATGACTGGATAAACCAAACTATATGGCTCACGACGAAATAGAGACACATCGCCAACCAAGACCAGCGTGGGGTTACCAGCCGCTCATAGTGTGTTCTCGTCCCGTCTTCATCATAACCATGTGAATACATAGCTTCTGTGTAGCAATCCTTAAACGAATAGGCAACAAAAATAACTTTGACATACACCAGGCTAGACCAAAAATGAAGTTTCTTTCCTCTAAGCAAGCTAGCCTCTTCAATCTCCGACACTTCTCTCAAGATTTCAGGGACAGCATTGACGACCACTAAAATTCCGTAAACAAAGTTTTTTTGCATGCCCATTTCATCACACTTTAGCAGCAACTCCTCCAAGTCTATCCCTACTAAGAAAAGAATCCCTAGACCCGCAAAAGCGAAAGTACGGCTAAACAAGATCCAGGCGTCTGTGAGTCCACTGCCATTGACATAAACCGACCAAAATGTTGCTAAGGCCGGGATTAGGGGAAGAAACAAGGCCATTAAAGTAGCAGCAAGTTTTCTTTGCCAGGCTAAATAGACCATAATCGAACCCACCAAGAAAACATTCAAGGTGATGGATCTGGTAAAGGAAATTTCTATCGTAAATAGAAAGATCAGGACGGTTAAAGGTAGAACATAACTTGCTTTTGTTTTAATACCTTTATGACTGCTTGTGATTTCCACTTTAGCGTTCCCCCTCGCCTACTGAATTATAACTTAAGGATTGATTTTCCAATTTGACATGGTAATGGCTAATACCATCTAACGGATCTAAGCGATGGGTAACAATTAAGAAACTTTGCTTAGCGACGAGTGATTTTTCTTTGATCCAATCAACAAAATAGGAACAAGCTCGTTCATCTAAACCACTAAACGGTTCATCTAATAACAAAAAATCGAGTGGTAAACTGAGCATCGCAATCAATTGGACCATTTTTTTCTGGCCTTCACTCAATTGGTAGATGCTTTTTTCAAGCTTATTGCAGATTCCTAGATAATGGAATGCTTCTTGTTGCTTTGCCTTTAAGTCATCCGAAAGATCAATATTATAGGTTATTTCTTCTTGTGGCGTCATCGTCACAAACTGTCGTTCAGAGGCTTGGACCCCTAAACTCATTTGAGAAAATAAACGAACCGATTTTTTGAGCTTACGATCGTGATAGAGCATTTTTCCCCGATATTTTTGCCGTTGAACCATTGCTTTTAAAAGTGTTGATTTGCCACTTCCATTATCGCCGGTTAGCGTTGTGATACCTTCTTTCAAGGAAAAATCACTGATAGCAAGCAAAGTCTTTTCCCCTCTAGTAATCGAGCAATCCCTAAAACCAAACAGAACTGGGGATTCAAATCCTGCTTGATACAATCGAGGGGTTTTGTCTTTTAAGAGTAGTTCTTTGATGTTGGTTTCGGTCAATCGCCCACCTGACAATACAAGTACTTGATCTACAATCTCTTGGTAGCCTGAAAAGTCATGATCACTGATCAAAATTTGCTTACCCTCATCTCTGAGTTTTCCAAGCAATACCATTAAATCCTGACGACTGGCCGGATCAATACTTGAAAAGGGTTCATCTAATAAAATGATGGGAGCTCCAATAGCAAGAATCACGGCTATTGCACACTTTTGCTTCTCCCCACCAGAGAGAGTGTTAATCTCACGATGTAATAACAGGTCCAAACCCATGACGTTAACTATTTCTTGAATCCTTCGATCAATCTCACTAGGGTCTAAAGCAATATTTTCTAGTGCGAAAATCAATTCTTTTTCTACCGTTTTCATCGTGAACTGTTGATCCGGATTTTGAAAAACCATACCAACATTCCGTGCTCTATCAGACATCGACCGATGCAGTTGTAGATCCCCATTCACTAGGATTTGACCCTCATAGTCACTTGAAACAAAACCCGCAATCATCCGCATTAAGGTCGACTTACCTGACCCACTATCACCACTCAACAACACCAATTGATTACCCTTGATTTCTTGGTTGAGATGATCAAAAAGAAGTTTATCATCTCTTTCTAAGGTGATATTTTGTAAAGTGATTCCTTGCATCAATGAGCCACCGCAGTCCGACTTGCTTTTTCATAAATAGTGACAATTTGTTTTGTCACGATGACACCAAAGAAACTAACCGATATAAATCTGACTACGAACAAGGCTAGGACCATTCCAATACCATATGTCCCATAACCAAACTTGAAGAATTCATACACAAAACTGAAGACAGTCGTACCGATGGCACCATAAAGTAATGACACATAGTCATAGCGTTTGTAGCCCGTTATGAAAAAGCCAAATTCCGTTCCTAGACCTTGGATCAATCCCGATAATAAAACACCTGGTCCAAAATAAGAACCATACAACATCTCAGCTAGAGCCCCTAACAATTCACCCAAAACTGAACTTCCTTTTTGCCGGATCAACATGCCTGAAACAGGGGCTGCCATCGTCCATAAGCCAAACAATATTTCATTGGCAAACGGACTATAGCCCATTGGTGTTAATGCTGATAACAAGATAGCATAAAGAAAACCGGCGCCCATGAAGACACCTCCAAATAAAAACCCTAAAAATGCCAAGAAAACAACTTGTTGCAATGTCCATTTATTATCCATCATAATACCCTCCTCTTTACTATCTAAATAAAACTTGGAACCGTACAAATGAGTTATAATATGAGTTATTATGTGGATGATAGTCTGTTAACTCTTTACAACGCAAAATACCCGACCCTATAATAAATAGAGTCGAGTACGTAAAAATAGCTCACAACAATACTATGCGACACATCTCCCTGCAACAGTACTAACTGTATCAGGTTCAATGGGTATAATCTCAGCTTTTACGCACCCCAAGTGTTTATTCAAATGTAGTTTAAGTGTAGCACATTTCAAAAAAGATAACTATACTTTGCTCCAATATTTGTAACCGTTCTACAGTTTTTGCAATCCCTTTACTGCTAACTAGCTAGCAAATTAACGGTAAAAATGCTTTAGCCCATAGTCTTTGACAAAAATTTTGCTATTTACAATCTAGTCGTATAAACTTAAAAAAATGAGAATTCTAGCCATGATAACACTAAAAGAAATCAATTGGACTAGAATCGTACGAGGAGTTGTTTTCAGTTGCATATAGATACAGTGAAACTTCATAAAGATCACCCTGTCATCGGTAAGAATGGTGAACAAAAAGACACCACTTACGGCGAATATGTCGAGATTGGTGATCAAAATTTTATCGATAATTCATATATCGGCGATTATACCTATACTGGACAATACTGTTTCATTCAAAATACTCGGATTGGCAAATTTGTCAGTATGGCAGCCATGATTCGAATTGGACCAACCAATCATCCTTATGATCGCCCTTCCCAACACATGTTTGCCTATAACGGGGGTGGTTACGGCTTTCCAGAAGCAGATCAAGACTTTCTGAGCGGTCGACGGGTTAATACGACCATCATCGGAAACGATGTCTGGATTGGTCATGGGGCTATTATTCAAGCAGGTATCACCGTAGGAGATGGTTCAGTCATTGGCTCCGGAGCAGTAGTGACAAAAGACGTTCCACCCTACACTATCGTCGGAGGTATCCCAGCAAAAGTCCTGAAAGAAAGATTTCCAAAAGAAATTGCAGATAAATTATTGGCGATTAAATGGTGGGATTGGGACAGAAATGTATTAGAAGAACGTTATGACGATTTGCGAATGCCTATTGATGCCTTCGTCAAAAAATACTACGACGAGACCAAAAACGAGTAGAAAAACGATAGAATAACTAGGATAGAATAACTACGATAGAATAAAAAAGATAGAGCAAAGAAGGGACACACTATTCAAAAGTGCGTCCCTTCTTTGTGTTTCAGACTATAACCTGTTTCCAAACTATAACTTGTTTCTCAAATCCTTGAAGTATTTTTTTTGCTTTTTAGGAGAGACGTAACCAATATGTTCGTAAAACCGATGTGCCTCATGCCTCTCTTCTCCAGAGTTCAACCTGATACTCCAAATACCTCGTGCCCTTGCTTTATCTTCTAAAGCCTGCATCAATTGCTTGCCAATCCCCCTATGATGAGCCTTAGTCGTAACAGCCAGACCTAAAACATTCAATAGTTCGTCAGAATAGAGCGTATTATACTTTTCAGCATGAACATACCCGAGGACTTCTTGATTCATATCGTCAACATAAACCAATACAATATGATTAGAATCCGAAATAACGGTGTTAAATTGTTTCTCGACTACTTCTTTTGGGACTGAATACCCTAACTCTATCGCATTGATTTCTGCAATAGTAGCCAAATCTTCTCGTTTGATAGGCCTAATCATGGATACATCTCCTCTTTATTTTATGAGATACAACTCATTCTATTATATACTACAGTTCTCTACTTTATCTAACACTATATACTACAGTTCTCTACTTTATCTAACACTATATACTACAACTCACTTTTCATACGATTGCTCACTCACATACCATCACTTTTCTTTAACTTCCACATGACAATTGGTAAAAAGATAAGCATTTATCCACATGACTCTGTAAGTTTGACACAATAATGCTAGTTTACTTAATAATTAGCGATGGAGATGATCAACGTGAGTATAGCCGTGATGGCGGGGACACCGACTGATACAGAAATGGGAGTCAATTTGATCAAAGCTAGTAGTCTGTCCTCTCAACAAATCATCCCCGTTTCTATTTCAAAGAACCCACGCGAACAAACCTTATTTCAGACAAGATCATATGATGAGAGACACGCAGCTATTAAAAAAATCGTGAATGTACTCAAGAAAAGAAACGTCAGTTATCTGTTTGTTTATTGCAATTCTTTAAGTAGTGCCATCGATTTTGAATTATTAGCAGATACATTGAATATCCCTATCGTCACCCCGTTTATGATCTACAAAGACATCGCCCATCACTATCAAAAAGTTGGTGTATTGACAGCAAATGCACAAGGTAGCGCTGGTATTGAGAAAGTGATGGTACAATCTAACCCTAGAATCAGTGTATTGACAGTCGCTAATATCTCATGGGTTGAAGCTGTTGAGAAAAAACTAGAACCACCTAAAATCATTTTGCGTTATGGGCTACTAGAGACAATTGCCTTCTTTGAAAACAACCGTACAGAAGCTATCATCATCGGTTGCACCCATTTCCCCTACTTTCTGGCAGATTATCAAAAATACACTGAATTACCCTGCATCGATGTCGGAGCAGCTATGGTTCAAACTATGATTGAAGACCTCGAGAACAAGACTAATTAATAATTATTTTTTAAATGAAAGCTCTTTTTGAACTGGTCTCTGCTCTTTTCACAATCCCTTCATTACTTTTTGGCAATTCTATTCACTGCTTTTCACTACTTTTTAACTGTTACTATGACTATTATAGTTACTGTCAATAGACAGACTAGCCTTGTCAGTTTAATTAAAGTCTCCCCAAAAGACCAAGTCCATTTCCAGACTTGGTTTGTTCATTTAAAGGAGTTTTTCAATGACATTATTTCTAAAGTATCTTCGCCCATTTTTTAAACGGATGGCAATTGGCACGACAATCAAACTTTTAGGAACTATAATGGATCTCTTCTTACCTTGGATCTTGGCCTATATTATCGATTCAGTGATTCCACAGCGGAATGTTTCAGCAGTTTTTCTTTGGGGTGGTATTATGGTCATTTGCTCTATTTTTGCCATTAGTGGCAATGTCATTGCCAATCGCATGGCCTCTAGTGTTGCGCGAGATGCCACACAGACGATCCGGCATGATTTATTTGAGACCGTTTCTTACCTCTCTATCCCACAAATCGACGAAACTGGGATTCCTTCTCTCGTATCTCGCCTGACAAGTGACACCTATAATGTCCACCAAACTATCGGGATGATGCAACGGATTGGGATCAGAGCCCCAATTCTATTAATCGGTGGGATTGCGATTACCGCCACTCTTGATCCTGTTTTAACTCTTGTTCTCGTTTCTATTATGCCCTTAACAATCATTGTCACAACGATCATCTCTAAAAAAGGAATCCCATTATATGGACAAGTCCAAATTAAAATTGATCGTCTGGTCAGAGTAGTCAGAGAAAATATCTCTGGCGCTCGGGTGATCAAGGCTCTTTCTAAAGGTGATTATGAAATCAATCGATTTGATCAGGTTAATCGCGATCTCATTAACTCTCAAATCAAGGCCGGGACAACAATGGCTGCTACTCCACCTTTGATGGATCTATTTCTTAACCTCGGTCTCACTCTAGTCGTCTTAGTCAGTGCTTTTCGTGTCAATGCAAACCTGACTCAACCAGGTGTCATCATCGCATTTCTATCCTATTTCACGATTATTTTAACCGCAATGCTCAATATCACACGGATTTTCGTTATTTTCACAAGAGGAATAGCTTCTGCCAACCGGATTGATAAAGTCTTGGTGAAAACACCAGAATTAGAGCCAATCTCACCAGAAGAGGCTGAAGCTAAAAGCCATCTTCCTTCTATCTCCAGTGACTCTAGTGACCAAATTAAGACCAATATATCTGACCACTTAGTCTTTGAACAGGTAGACTTCACTTATCCTAACAATCGCAAGAAGACATTATCCAATATAAATTTCCGCCTAAAACGTGGTCAAACCATCGGTATCATTGGACCTACCGGCAGTGGCAAGTCAACTATCGCTAAATTGCTCTTGCGACTTTATGATGTATCATCAGGAAGAATCTTGATCAACGGTCACGATATTCGGGCCATTCAAAGTGCTGACTTACATCAAAAATTTGGTGTTGTTTTACAAAAAGACGTTTTATTTTCCCAGTCAATTGCTGACAATATCCAGTTTGGCAGACACTTTACGACAGAAGATTTGTTAGAAAGCATCGATCATGCCCAAGCAAAAGAATTTATTGATAAGGTTCCTGGAAAACTAGATTATCGTCTAAAGGCTAAGGGAAACAACTTGAGCGGTGGCCAAAAACAACGAGTTCTTCTCTCAAGAGCAATGGCAGGATCGCCAGAATTTTTAATACTAGACGATTCTTCTAGTGCCCTAGATTATCAAACAGATGCTAAATTACGGACAGTCCTCAAACAGGATTATCCTAATACAACAAAGGTGATTATCGCCCAACGAATAGCTTCCATTCAACATGCTGATATCATATTATTGCTAGACCACGGAACAATCATTGGATCAGGTAATCACCAAGATCTTCTGTCCCATAACACGACTTACCGAGAAATCTATGAAGAACAAACGGGGGTGACTGTCACAGATGAAACTATTTAAAAAAGATACTAGCAATCATCAACAGACCTTAAAGAAGTTATGGGGTTATCTCTACAAATTTAAATGGACACTGTTGTTAGCAGCTACTCTCATGATTATGAGTAATCTCTTGGCTCTTCTTGGTCCACTACTGTCAGGTTATGCTATCAATGCGATTGAACTTGGACCAGGAAAAGTCGATTTTTCCAGAGTCTATTTCTATTGTGGTTTAATGCTTCTTTTCTTTGTGATCTCATCAGTGCTAAGTTATGTCATCAGTCGCTTAATGATTCACTTAAGTGCCAAAATCTCTTATCGGCTTGCAAAAGACCTCTTTGATAAACTTCAAGAGTTGCCTGTTGGCTACTTTGACCAACATCAAACAGGCGATATCATCAGTCGCTTTGATTATGATATCGATACAATTAATACATCTTTAGCGAATGATACCGTCCAAATTCTGAGTAGCTTTGTCACCATTATTGGCTCTTTGATCATGATGATCATCATTTCATTCCCAATGGTATCCGTTTTTGTCCTCACTGTGCCTGCTTCCATTCTATTGACGCGGTTTTTGATGAAAAAATTCCAACCGCTATTCAAGAAAAGGAGTCAAAAACTAGGCGAGGTCAACGGCTTTGTGGAAGAAACCTTGACGGGCCAACAAACCATTAAAATCTATCACCAAGAAGAGACATTCATTGAGCGTTTTGATGTGAAAAACAAAGAAGCCGTCGATGCCTACTACAATGCTGAATACTATGGAAGTATGACTGGTCCTTCCATCAACTTTATCAATAATATTTCGCTATCATTGATTAGTGTTTTGGGAGCTTTGCTCTTTTTGAACCAACAATTAACCCTAGGAAATCTCTCGTCATTTGTGTTGTACTCTCGAAAATTCTCTGGACCAATCAATGAATTAGCTAATATTTTGAGTGACCTCCAATCGGCATTTGCAGCTGCTGATCGTGTCTTTCGCTTAATTGATGAGGTGCCAGAAGTTAAAGATATTCCAAATGCTCATGTCTTTGAGGAAGTGAATGGGGACGTAGAATTTGACCATGTTCAGTTTGGCTACCAACCAGACCGAATGATTATCCATGATCTCTCATTTGAAGCAAATGCTGGTGACTTAATTGCCATCGTCGGACCTACTGGAGCCGGGAAAACCACCATTGTCAATTTACTGATGCGTTTTTATGACCCGAATAAGGGTATCATCACCCTAGATCATTACAACATCAAAGAAGCCACACGAAGAAGCTTGCGGAAAAAATATGCGATGGTCTTACAGGATACTTGGCTCTTTACAGGCAGTATTTTCGAAAATCTTGCTTATGGTAAGGAAAATGCTACTTTAGCTGAGGTAGAAGCAGCAGCCCGAGCAGCTCATATCCATGACTTTATCTTACAATTGCCAAAAGGCTATGACACCAAAATAACTGAAGATGGCACAAGTATCTCCCAGGGGCAAAAACAATTACTGACCATAGCACGGGCCATGTTACTAGATGCTGACCTATTGATCCTTGACGAAGCTACTTCAAATGTTGACACCAGAACCGAACGACTGATTCAAGAAGCTATGAAAAAATTAATGGCAGGCAAAACCTCATTTGTGATTGCCCACAGACTTTCAACCATTCGAAACGCTGATTTAATACTCGTTGTAGAAGACGGTAATATCGTCGAAAAAGGTACCCATGATGAACTGTTAGCTCTTGGACAAGTTTATCAACGCCTCTATCAATCCCAATTTGACCAAGCTATTACCCAGTAAGAGAAGAAGCTAAGACCACTGTTTTAAGCAGTAGCCTTGGCTTTTTTGATACCCTTCTATTATAGAATTATTTTTTATAGAATTATTTTTTTCATATTTGTTAAACATCAATTTTCTTTTACTTGTTCCATACGTTCCTTTAGATAGTGGTTAAATAAGTCAAGAAGCTCTTCAGGGGTGGCGTCTTTAGCTAACTTACAATTGATTGCAACTGCCCCAAAGCCCATCACACTATTTGCCTCAGCCGCCTTCTTTTGAGCACTAGTCATCTCATCAAACAAGACTTTATCATCTTTTAAAACAACTGCTAGTATTGGCTGATCAATAATCGTTTTAAGACTGACACTTGTAACATTATCCCATTCAATAGTGATGTATCTAGGTGAATTGGCGGACGAAAAATCATGGAATCCTTGACCATCAACTACTAACAAATAGCGGTCAGTCATCATTTGACGAATAACTAATAAACTGATCATCGCGAAACCAACAGCACCAATGAAAGCCACAATCAGAGCTAACAGTCTATCCTCTTCATAGCCTTTATAAACAGCAAATAGAGCAACTCCAGTCATCACTACAGCAATAAAGGCAGTGATATACAATTTCGTCAACTTCTTTTTTACTACCTGTTTACCCACATCTTCAGTCGCCTTCACTTTTAGTTCCTCTTCTCTCAATTGATAATCATGATAGAAGCTCATGATAGCTAGCATCTTTCATTGTCATTTAACAACAATCATAGCAACGACAATCATAGCACCAACAGTCATAGCCGATACACAAATAGGAAAAATCCAATCAGTGTGACCAATATACTAAACAACCTACCTATCAAATTGTATTCAGCAAAGGCTGGTTCTTTAGCAATTTTATTGTATCTCGTGATGGACTTAGCAGTCATAACAATAGCTAACGCAAGCTATCCAATTTATAAGTTTGATATACACGTTTTCAAACTTATAAATTGGATTTCATAGCCTGATTAATCCTATTAATTAGTATTAGCTGAACAACACGACTTAATCAAATGATCTCTCAATCACTCACTGTCTTTTAAATGGCCTAGCGATTTTAAAAACTGTATCGCCGATTCATGATAACCAAATCTATGCCCATAGTCTTTCAGTAATGAAATATCATGAGTCACAGGATAGCCCGTTGTAAAAAAGGTCTTATAGAGTTCTAAATATGGTAACTCTGCTTCTTCAGCACGTTTTAACTCACGACTAGTATCGTAGCGAACCCGTTTAAAGTCGATATCAGCTATCCCGGCCTCATCGATTGTTAAAAGAATATACTGAGCCCTTAAGTCTCCATGTAGCTTATGCCAGTCATTAAATGGTTGACCAATTGAACCCGGATTGAGAATTACTTGATCTTTTTCTGAGTACCTCAAAATTTGATGGTGAATGTGACCATAGATAGCTATATCAACTTTAAATTCTTGAAATAATGGTGCAAAATTTTCGACGGGTTGAAAGGTGTGAAGCTCAGGACCATAGTTTTTCTGTGGTAAATGATGAGTCAAACTGACAATCAAGCCATTGACCTCTTTGATAGTTTGAAGTGGCAATTGACGAATAAACTCGACCCTAGAAGGTGAAATATGATCTAACAAATAGTGCGAAAGCTGAACAAAATAAACATCTGTTTCATCTGTTAAATCAACATTGCCATCCAGAGCTGCTAAGAAACAATCCTCCCAGTTTCCTCTGACATAAACTGATACATTATTCTCTTCCAATAACTCAAATAATGCTTCTCCACCTGGACCCGGAAGTAATAAATCGCCTAAAAACCAAAAGTCCGTAGCCCCGTTTGCATGTGCATCTGCAAAGACTGCTTCCAATGCCGTTTGGTTACCATGAACATCCGATAAAACCGCTATTTTATGAATCAACTCTACCCATCCCTCTGTTACTCGTTCATATTTTTCATTCTGACAATCTAGTAACTAGGGCTATTATAACAATTTTGGGATCATTTCGGCAGACTAAACGTTATGAATTGAATGTCATTCCATCAACAGATAGTATCAGCAAAAAATCCGATCAGAGAAATAACCTGCCAATTCTTTTTCGTTCTTACTCTCAAGAAATTGCAAAGGGACTTGTCCGTAATCATCCAGAGAGGACCCCGTATAGAAATCAGACTGATTGCTGATCATCGCCATAAAACGCTCTTCTAACTTCATCATTTTCTTTAGAGAGTCATATATAGTCTTCTCAGATACGGTATTAAAAGTATTTAATAAAGCTTGCCTATCCGCATCAGATAAATACCGTAGAATTTGAGTCGATTTCTTGCCATAGTTTCGATTAAAGCCATATTCAGTAGCCACTACCCAGGTCATTAGTCGAATCAATTCATCCCGAGTCAGATTCAAGTAGAATTGAGATAGTAATAATTCCCCTCTTAACGTAGCTTTCAAAACATTGGTCGACTGCCACCAAAATTCCTTGATAGAACTCGTCACAAGCTCTTCAGACGGCTCACCAATCCAATAATCACGATCACTCGGTTCGATAGTCCCTTCAATCCGTCCATCTTTGTCAGCTATAATCTGAGTCAGACTATCAGATGATAAATAACGCCCTAAAAAAGAAAGAGCCATGATTTGAAAATCGATACGATTTCCGTCTTGATAAAGTACTAAATAAGTATAGCCATTCCCATCAGGATAAAGATTAGGACCATCTGCTTCTGGCTCAGTTACCATCAAGACATCTCCAAAATGACTTAAAAAACTAGCATCCTGTTTATACTTGCCCACATCATCGGTGAAGAAAACAACATCATAATCCCGATAACCGTCAGGTGGAATATTGACATTGACACGAGAACCATTCATTGCAAAAACTCTAATATCCTCTTGCTTATTATAAAAATTCATCAAGTCTTTCATGAGACCATCTGCCATACTAAAACCCCTCTCTTTTGAAAGCTTTTATAGTGTTAGACGAAATATCTGATCCCTAATTTTACTGACCATTTTACCTTTGAAACTACCACTACCTTTCCACATTAACGCTAACCGCCGTTAACCAATGCTAGACACTATTAATTATTATTACTCATTATTAATCATAGTTAGTCATTATTGCCTATAGGAAAGCATCTTTTTACACTTTTATATATTGTTACTTTTTTCACTATTTATGTCATTCCATGTCAATTATAACACAAAAGCAGCCTCATCAGCTGCTTGTCTAGAATAAATATACTTCTATTATTTGTTTATTTTACTATGTTTTTCAATGTCAACCCAAAAGCAATGAGCTGCCATTGTAATTATTACCTTTATCACAATGTCTTGATGATTCTGACTATATTAAAGAAATTCTCTCTGTGACTTGTATCCCAATGACTTATCTGGGAACAAATCTCGTTCTAACATAAAACTCTGGGGAAAAGTGAATTTCGGTATATTCAAAAATTTCCCCACTATCAATATACGCCCAATTCTGAGTTTGAGCGATACAGTTTTTATCACCCAAAACTAAATTATCTCGGTCCATTTTTTCTGCCTTAACAACCCGATCTGCCATTTTAGAACCAATGATTTTTAGACCAAGTGTTTTTTGGATATACTCGTAAATCGATTGAGAGGCTATTTTCTGATTTAAGCCACTAACTATCTCTTCTCTAAAATAGCTATCATCGATTATCATGGGTTTCCCACCAATGATTCTTAGTCGTACAGCATGGAAAACAGATTCACCTTCATCAAAGGTACTTTTGTTAGCCAGTTTTGCATTTACCGTTGATTGATTAAAGGATAAAACAACTGTTTCAATATCGTTGTGCTTTATCTTAGAAGGTCTCATAATATTTCCGGTACTAATCAACTCATCAGTAATGGGAACACGGCGTAATACAACATTAGAGCTTCCAGTTTTGCTATACACTAATCCTTCTATGTTTAAAAGTCGAATAGCTTTCCTTACAGTATTTCTAGAAGCATTATATGCTAGCTCCAACTCTTTCTCCGTTGGTAAGATTTGATAATGATCAAATTCCTCGCTATAGATTCTTTTTTTTAAATCCAAGTAGATGTGATCAGATTTGCTTTTAATAGACATGATAGAAACCCCTCTATTAACGAGTTTTAAGAATAGAATAGTCACTTAAGGTATATCCCATTTCCTCTATCATACCTTTAAACGCCTTACTCGTAAACAGCGAAAGCTCTTCTTCTCTTCGATCGGTCAAGCTAGATATTGCCCGTAATTCTGAATCTACTAATCCTGGATGACAGATCAATTCACTCACTTCTGATACTGATGAGCTCAATAGTTCCTTTACCAGTTCTAAGGTATAGGGTTGATTAGGTGGATTTATGAGTTTGGTACCAGCAGCAACAACATCTCTTTCTTTCAATACGTCATTCAATCGTGGATCAACTAAATTCCTGACTGGTACCTGATATTGTAAGGCCAAATTAGCTATAATGGTCGCCATACCTTCATCATCAATAATATTTTTATGGTAGGTTAAATGTGTTAATTCTAAACCACTAGATAATAAAAACTCAATTTGCTGTTTAAATTCATTAAAAACAATATCATAGTATCTTTTGTTTTTTTCCTGTTCACTTAACTTAACGAACGTATCTGTGTAAAACAGAGGTTTCCCAACATTAAGAGTCAGATGTATTCCCATACGTATCAAGTGTTCTTTTTTTGCCAACTCAATGGCTTGTTGAGAAAATGGACTTGTCGCAATGAGATTTGTTTCAGTTACAACTCCTCTATCTATTGCTTGAACGATTCCTTTTGAGACACCTTCCGTTAACCCAAAATCATCTGCATCTATTATTAAAAACTTTTTACGACTCATATTCTGCTTCCTTTTCTTGTTCCTTTAAAAGTAAGGTTCGATCTCCGGCTTTAAAGAACGGATAGTACATGATTGTATTAATCACTAAAAAGAAAAGCTGCATAACTCCTAATTTCCAACTTCCTTGAATCAAACCTACAAAAAAGATAGGGATAGGCATGCCTAGTATTGAAGCTCCAGATGGTGCAGGAACTAGTCCAGATTGAATCAAAAAGTAACCGACGATCAAATTGACTATCGGAGCAAATATGTATGGAATCGCATATAGGGCATTAAATACGATCGGTATTCCATAAATCAAAGGTTCGTTGATTCCAAAAATACCTGACGGTAACGAAAGCTTTCCTAGGGTTTTATACTGTTCACTTTTGGCATTGAAAGCCATTAAAAAGTTTAGTCCTAATGTAGCTCCACCACCACCAATTGAAGTACATAAAATCCAAAAAGCTAATCCAACAATATTAGGTAAGGGTTGACCATTTGTGTATGCTTCTAGGTTTTGAAGATCAAGTGGCATAAAGACAGTTAATAAAATAGGCATTAAGACCAACATACCATGGATTCCCATCATCCATAGAAGCCTAGATAACAGCGTAATAATAATCAATGCTACTAATGAGTTCCCTAGATTTGTGATAGGTGTTTGAATCAGTGTAAAAATAACACTGTGTATATTTCCAAAACCAGTTAAACTAAATAGATATCTGAGAATCATTGCTATCATTATAATAACAGCAGATGGGACCAAACTGGCAAATGACTGGCTAACCATTGTCGGAACAGATTTTGGCATTTTCAAAATCCACTCATTTTTGATCATGATGACATATATTTTTCCTATCGCAAAAGCCGTTAAAATGGCAACAAAGAATCCTGCACTACCCAACCATTCAAATGAGATATAAGTAGTTTCATCAATTGATTCTAAGGGAGTGAGTATCAGAAATGCTATGAGTGAAATGATACTAGGGATTATAGCAGGAATCTTTTTGCTCTGTACATAGACGTAAGTGATACTCATAACAGCAATCAAAGATATAATGTTCGTAGAAAACTGGCCACCAAGAGTAAATATTTCTTTTAGACCAACGCGTTGGATAAACTCTTGATAAGACTCCACGGGGAAATTGGCAAATAGCGAAGAGAAAGCTCCTACTATGATGACTGGTAAAATCATCGTCAAACCTGATGTTAATACTTTTAAAAACGATAAACTGTCCAACCATTCATTCAACTTCTCGAGTTTCTTTATTAACGGACTGTCTGCACTAAACATTTTTTCCTCCTTTTTGGGTTACCCCTGTTTGATTACGCTTTCATTTTAGTTTAACTCAATAACAATGTCAAGCTTTAAATTCTAAGTAGTGCTATTTTTAGGCAGACGAATATACAAAAAAACGCCGAGGCGTTTTTTACCTTACTATTCTGTCAGGTAATTCTCCCTCAGCGCTTTTTGTTCATTTTGACTGATTTGTAAGACATCGGTGATATAGCAGTTTAAATTCCTGTACTTTTCAGTAATAATCTCAAAGGCATGATCGAGGTAGCCTTGATCAACTGACAACAACTTCTCTAGGATTGCTGCTTGTGCCGGATTCGTAAAGCTAGCTGACATTGCTTTGATTAATGCTTCATTCGCCTTTTTTCGCTGTTGGTTAGTCTTAAGATAATCGCCCAAAATCTGTTGTTTATCGACGCCTAGAATTGAAAGAAATAATAACGCCCCGACGCCTGTTCGGTCTTTACCAGCAAAGCAATGAAACAGTGTAGAACCTCGTTCTTGTAAAGATAATTCAGTAATAAAAGTATTGTAACCTCTTTGAGCAGTGTCGTTAGTAATCATCTCTTCATAGATTTTCTTCATTGCCTGATCAACTGTATCTTCTTTAGAAGATACTAGCATACTTTCTAAACTAGCATTCATCGTATGGATTCCTGCCATGATATCGATATGATGGTAGGTAGTGCCCTCTAAAACATCATCTGGCTCTCTTTTGATTTCATCCTCACTTCTAAAGTCGATAATTTTCTTGAGTTGATAGTCCTTTTCCAAAGTCCTACGATCATCTTCCGATACACCTACTAACTGACCAGATCTTAAAATCCGTTTAGATTTGACAGTTTGCCCACTAGCTGTTTTTAACCCACCAAGATCTCTAAAATTGACAACTGTTTCCATAAATAACCTCCAATATTGATCCTATATACCTACTAGTTTATCATCTTTATCATCCTTTTCCCCCTAAACTTGGCCAATTTAAGCTCGTTTTATTCTATTTCTTCAATCATATTAACGTAGTGGAGTCAAATTATACAACAAAATCAAACTTATAAGCGATATAATGATTATCTATCGCTTATAAGTTTGATAATATTTTTGAAAACAACTAAATCTGATATGATGATGCAAAGAAATCAGCTACTTTGTCCATAGTGGGTCCCTTAACCATATGACTTTCATTAGCCGCATGAAAAATGATAAAGGGATTCAAATGCTTTTTGACAAAGTCATTCGTTTGCGAAAAGGGAATCTTCTCGTCTTCTTTCCCATGCCAAAAATACAGTGGAATTTTAGGAAGGTGTTGATAATAGCTACTTAGATCGTACAATCTCATCCAACTGGTCAAATCGTCATAGTCGCGTGGTAAAAAAATTCCTCTTTCCGAAATATGTGTTTTTAACATATCCCTATAAGCTATTAAGGATGGTGAGCCCATGACACAAGCGGCTGCATTAATTTCGGGATGATGGGTCATCAACGCACATGTCGTCATACCTCCCATTGATACACCGCCGACGCCAATAAACTCATTCGTCAATTTGGCACGCTTGAAATAGGCTATGAGCGATTCAAACTCGAACAAGTTAGCATGGATACTTTGAAAGAAGGTGAAAGAAGGAATATCTGATACTGGTGTTTTACGCTCACCATGATTTGCAGCATCTGGCAAGATGACCCGAAAACCTTTTTGGGCAATCTTTCTCCCTTGCGTTAATACAAGTTCCTTTGACGTTTGCCATCCATGATAATAAATAATGAGAGGCAATCGCTCATTGATTCTTTCTTTTGAAACAACCTCTAAAACAGGAACAATTCCAACTTTTCGTTTTCTAACCTCTAACTTCATACACGATCCCCCTCACCTAAATGGATTGATATAGTCGTTCTATAGTTTACCATAGACCATTATTGGACGGTCGTCAGATGCTTATAGCCATCTAGAATTTATCCTTCTAATGCGTTTCTCTTTATCCATATAAAGAAAAAATCTGTTAAAGAAAAATTCTGTGCTAACAAAAAAAGAGCACAAAAATAGACCTAACAGGATTTGCTGCTTCTTGTTTACATACATTTCGTGATGGAGTGTCTAAGTGTTGCTCCAACTTGTAATTAAGCACCTGTTAGGTCGTATTCAGTTTGTAAGGAATAATTCAAACTCCCACACCTTTCGGTTGTTCGGTCTTTAAGTCTCACGACTAGCGACCATTTTTTGTAAACCTAAATTCACTTACATTCAGCTCAAAGCTTGAAATGTTCAACTAGCTTTCATTTAACAAAAATCCATAAATCTAACGCCGATTTTTTCAATCCCAACTTAAATCTACAGCCTATTTTTATCTAAAGAACTAATTGTGGGAATCTTCGGTTCCTTACACTCATAGTGTAGCATAGTATGTAACCGTTTGCAACTATAATAAGTAATTATTTTTCTCTTCAAGGTGTGTTGTAAAATAAATTCCAACAGAATCGCAATGATAGAGTCAATCGTTTTTCTAAAACTTCAATCTATGCGTAATTTCAAATCGTCATCGCTGATCAACTGCTGTTTATTGATGAACAGTAATCTAGCTATAATTGCTAAAGCGGTTGGCAAGACGAAAAACAAAAGGACAATCACCAAGACCGATTGCATGGATTGATCTCCGGCGTTATATGCCGCAAGTGGCCCTACTAGTCCTGAAAAGCCAAATCCTGCACTCAATGGCGTCCCCTGAATCTCAAAAATAGCACCTAAGCCACCTAAGATAGCCGCGTTCAGAATGACTGGAATGACGATTTTAGGGTGACCAACCACATTAGCCATCTGTACTTTTGGTGAACCGAGGAAATGAACGAGTGAGCCACCCACGCCATTAGCTTTTAAACCTAGTAGCGCTAGCGTAAATCCACAAGCTGTAATCCCCAAATTAGCAGTTCCCGAGGCAATTCCCTCCAGTGAAATCGTCAGAGCCACCGCAACAGTTGAGATTGGTGAAATGATCATGATGCCAAATATCACAGCCATTAAAATCCCCATCAAAACAGGTTGTACTAGGGTAACTTGGCTGATTAATTCGCCTAAAGCTGTTGTTATCTGGGCCACTATTGGATAAAGTATCATGCTAATCGACCCAATAATAACAAGTGTTAGTGTAGGTAATAACAATATATTGTAAGCCTTCAACCTACTCCCCACCAACTGGATAAAGCAAACGCCCAAACACAAAGTGATGATGATATTTAAGATATCACCAGTGCCTTTAATCATGAAAATGCCGTTATCAATCTGCCAATTTTTAGCACCAACTAAGGCTACCAGAGCTAAGGTAGCACTTTGAATGGCAGTTAATTTGAACAATCTACTACTGACTAGTGCACTGACTGGCGCTAATAAAATCATCGACAAATTAGAAATGTCAATGATGGTCTTAGCCATCGGAAATATCGGTAACAACGCCAACATCACGTTTCCTAACAAGGCTGCGGGGACCAAAGACACCACGGCTCCAACACTCACGCCATTCAGAATATTCATCATAAATGCTTTAAAGGCAGAAATAGGATTAGCAGAAAGCTTGTGCTTTAAGACATTTGGTTGCTCTTTGGATGTACTTATTACTTCTGTTAACTTAGTCATTAATTAACCTCCATGAACTTTGCCATTCTAGTCATCGCTAACTTAAGATTTTCAAAACTCGCAGCGTAACTCAGTCTGAAGTAGCCTTCTCCACTAGGAAAACAGGCCCCAGGGATGACAGCAACCTTAGCTTCTTCTGCTAACTTAAGACAGAATGCAAAACTATCTTGTGTCATTCTTTGCGGTATCTTACAAAATAAATAGAATGTTCCCTTGGGACTAACAAAATCGATTCCCATTTCAGACAATTTCGAAACGACAAAGTCTAACCGACGCTTGTATTCGTCCCGCATCAGAACAGCATCGTCGATGCCAGCCGTTAAAGCATCCAAAGCTGCAGCTTGGGCAATGGCTGTGACGTTGGTAATAGTGAATTGATGAACCATTGCAATTTTAGGAATAATAGCTTTGGGAGCAGCTAATATGCCAACCCGCCATCCAGTCATCGCGTGGGATTTTGAAACACCATTTAAAAGAATCGTTTGCTCAGGCAGTAAGCGAGCTAATGAGACATGCTTCTGATCATAAATCAGCTCACTATATACTTCATCAGACATGGCATAAACCGGATACTTCTTTAATACCGCAGCAATGTCTTCTAATTCATTTTCATCGAAAGTCGTTCCAGTCGGATTATTTGGGAAATTTAAAACGACTACTTTCGTTTTAGGGTGTTCTTTCAATGTTTTATCTAAAACTTCGGCGTTCAATTTAAAACCTGTTTTTGAAGTGTCGATGAAAATTGGTGTTGCACCATTCATAATGGTAATAGGAATATAGAGGGGAAACGTGGGCACAGGGATAATCACTTCATCTCCTGGATTTAACAAGGCTGTTAATCCTGCATATATCCCCCCTGTCGCTCCTGCAGTCGCAACAATTTGGGTTGATGGATCATAATGAACATCATATTTTGTCTCCAGATAATGAGACATCGCTTCTCTTAGATCTAATCGTCCGGATGAATTCGTATAATGACTCTCATTCTGTTGAATGCTTTTAATACCAGCTTCTTTCACATGCTCTGGTGTATTAAAATCTGGCTCCCCCACTGTTAATTTCACGATATCTGCTATCGTTGATATTTGCTCATTAAATGATAGAATGCTCGATGGTTGGATACCATCCAATCGATGATTTGTATTTATTGTTAACACTTCTTTTGCCCCCATATTTTAGTCTCCTTATAAAAAAATCCCCTCAATCACTAAAGACTGAGAGGAGTCGATCATTAAAAGATCAAACAATACTTTTAACTCCCTCACAGTCATTTTTTATGATCTGCGAGGGCCAACACGAAAAACTTTTGGCTCACAGATCAATCGTGAAAAACCAAAAGTAATAAAAATTAGCTTGTTTGAGTTTTAATGAGTTTGACATTTTGATCATCCCTTTACAAGTTGGGTATAGCTTACCTAAAAAAGATACTGCTGTCAACAGTATCTTTAGTCTTTTGTAAGAATAATCTCATTTTATTTTAATTTTTAATATTTTATTCCGCAGCCTTGATGGCATCAACAATAGCTTGTAAGTAACCAGCCGTATCGGAGAAAGTTGCCCCACTCACAACATCAGCAGGACTATCATTCTCGCCAAGACCTTTCAATTCTCCAACTGTTGCTTCCAATTCGCCAGAAGTTTTTCCTAGGGCAAACTGAATGACTGCCGCTAGATTATCCGAATAAGTATTAGTTGCACCACCCTTTTCAGACATCATTTTAGAATAGGCATCATTATTAGCTTCTTTAGACGCTAGAACTAAGCCATCTTTAACGTCAGCGCCAAATTCGTCATTTGAGTTAGGTACGCCACCAAAATCAGCGGCACTCACATACTGGAATTCATCTAAAGCAGCAACTGCCAACCGATCCCCATCTAAACCGACAGTGATAACCGCAAATGATTTATCGCCATGCGGTGAAGCCAAGACTTGGATTTCTTTCAAGTCAGCATTATCGGTTTTTATACCTTCATAAATCTTTCCTTTAGTGGCACTGTCAATAATTGCTTGTAAATAACCAGCAGTATCGGAGAAAGTTGCTCTACTCACAACATCAGATGGATTGCCATCCTCTCCTTGGTTATTTAATTCTGTCACTGATTCTTTGAGCTCATTTGCCGTTTTACCCTTTGCAAACTCACTAATAGCATTAATGCTATCGTCCCACGTTTGAGTGGCGCCACCTTTTTCTGCCATCATCTTAGAATAAGCGTCATTATTTTCTCGTTTACTTGCCAATACTGTGTCATCGGGAAAAGCCTCTCCAAAGCCCCCATCAGCATTTGGAACACCATCAAAATCAGCAGGAGATACATATTGGAACTCGTCTAGATTAACACCCAGAATCGTCTCAGCAGACATTGTGACAGTCACCACCGCAAAAGACTTGGTCCCATGAGGAGCCGTTAATAATTGCCTCATGTATACCTTATCTGTTGGAGCCGCGTCAGTCGAACTACCATCTGCAATTGTAACCTCATTTGGCGTTGCTTCTTCCTCTTTACTTTCTTCCTTCTTCTCCGTTTTCTCAGTCGCTGTATCATCTGACCCTGAGTCACCATTTCCATTGGATGAGCAGCCTGCACCTAAAAATAGTGCTAATAATGCCATTGTTGTTAACGCAATATTTTTCATTACTTGTCTCCCTCCATTTTTAATTACTGAGTGACATTCCTTCCTTTTTCATTTTATCACATAATGTAAGCGCTATCAGCACTTAGTTATTTTTTTCACTAAATGGTCAAACAGCTTTTAATCGAGTAGGAGGAGCCTCACGGCTCCGACCTCTCACACCACCGTACGTACGGATCCGTATACGGCGGTTCAATATCTTGCGTAAGCAGACTCTACCATTTCGCTTAGGGATACTAAGCCCCAGTGGTGGAGTCTTTCGTTTGTAAGGGCCCAGTGAACCTCTGGTGATTTAGATAATCTCCAGTATTTCTTTCTGGAATAACCGATTCTTTTGGCACTATCTAAATTTAATCCATATTTTAATAACTTCGTTATTTTTGTTTTTGGTAGTTTCCATCTTTTGAGAATAAGCTGTCTGATTCTGTGATGTATCCAAGGTTCTATTTCTTTCTGAATAAAAGATTTAATGAACCCTAATCCAAAGTAACCAATCCATCCTCTTGTTACTTGGTTGATTTCATTTAGAATAGTTTTGAAATCCCCAGGACGTTTGCGACTGGTTCGTCGTTTTAATTCTGCTCTAAATTTTTTTTTAGCTTCTTTGGTAGGTATAAAACGACAGGTTCCATTCACTTGTTTCATCAGACAGCTCAAGAACTTTAAACGGGTAGGTGAGCCAACTTTGCTTTTATCTGTATTGACAATCAGCTTGAGATCTCTTTCAATAAAACGAGATACACTTTCTAGCACACGTTCTCCTGCTCGTCTTGTTCTTACATAAATGACGAAGTCATCTGCGTATCGTACAAAATGATGTCCTCTTTTCTCAAGTTCTTTATCCAGTTCATGTAAGTAGACATTGCTGAGAAGGGGCGATAATACGCCTCCTTGCGGTGCGCCTGTTTTACTTTCTACGAATTCGCCAGACAGGTCTATGACACCACTCATCAAGAACTTACGGATAACCTTAAGAATCGCCTTATCTTGAATAAACTGTTCAAGATGGTACATCAACTTATCATGATTAAGCGTATCGAAACATTGTTTTAAGTCACAATCCACCACCACTTTATAGCCTTCTTCATAGTACGCTACGCATTGTTTTAATGCTGTGTGTGTTCCTTTTCCTGGTCGGAACCCATGACTTTGAGGAAGAAATTGAGGGTCGATAATCGGTTCAATCACTTGTCTGATGGCTTGTTGTACCACTCGGTCACGTGCGCATGGTATTCCTAGTTTACGCTTCGTTCCGTTAGGCTTTGGAATTTCTACTCGTTTGACTGGCTTGGGTTTGTAAGTACCATCCAAAAGTTTCTGCCTTAACGGCAAATAAAACTCTTCAATATGTTCTTCTACTTCCCAAACCGTCATTCCATCTACTCCAGCTGCGCCTTTATTGCGTCTGACCGCTTTTGCAGCTGCGAGTAAATTGTCTTTACTTACAACGAGCTCCATCAACGATGGAGACTTACGATACATTTCCTTCATATTACCTAGAGGCATACTCTACACATCTACATACTCTTTCGGTTCCACCTTGTCCCTCTGTAGAATGCCAACCGCTCGGTTGTTTTCTGTAGTTAACGTATCCTCTAACCTCCAATCTATAACTTTGTATGAATATTGTTCGGTCCTTCAGTACATTTTCCCTACTATGACCTCTGCTGACTTCTGTCTATTCGTTGTTACTACGATAGTTTTTATCGCTAGACAGACCTCCCCAGGTAAGGTGCGATAACCTTCCACTCATGTCACTGCCTCATTTACTAAATGGGATTCGTGCAGTATTGGACTTTGCTTTGTGTTGCAAGCTCGTCCGTCCCAATCCAGCCTCCATATGAGATTTCTGTTCGTCAGTGCGAGTATTTGCTTTCAGCTTCCTTCAGATTCCACCTCACGGTGGACACCCTTGCCTTCAGCTAACAGTTCCTACTGCCAAGCCTGTAGTGGACTTTCACCACCAAGTTATCGCCCATGCTGGGCGCACAACAAAGAAAAACCAACGACTCAATAGTTAGAGTCGTTGGTTTTTCAACATCATATAGTAAATAGTGTTGCAATATTTTCAAATACTTGTAATGATAGTCAATATTCCCGATAAAAAGCAACCGTGCTTCCTTTATCAGCCGAATAAAACCCACATTATTCATAAAAATGACGAACATCTGGGGCATCCTCTGTTAACAGCACTTTTTGCCGAACGTCAGGATACATCGTTAGCAACTGTTCCATCAATTGTCTCCCAATGCCACGATTTTGAAACGTTGGCATAACTAGTAGATCTTGAATATATACAATCGTCTCTCCATCGCCGACAGCACGGATCAAACCGACTAAATGACTGCCATCTTGACCATTGTTCCAAGCAGTGATGACAGTCAAAGAGTGTCTTACAGCCTTGGTTAACTTTTCTGGTTCGCGGGTATAAGTCGCCCAACCAACAGCAGTATAAAGTTTTATTAAATCGTCTGTCCCGATATTCAAGTCATTGGTAAATTTCATATTTCTTTTCCTCCTTGATACGTGTTTGTTTTTCTTTGCTGTTTAGTGAATGATTAGCAGAAATATACAAAGTAAGATTTTAATTAATTATTAGGGGGAGTAGGAGAGAGTAGCCCGAAAACTTTTAGTTGGCTTGGACTGAACGAAGTGAGGGAAAGGCTACTAAAACGTCGAGGGGCAGTGAGAGCGAAGCGAACACTTGATTTTTTAAGTTTCTATCTCTTATAGGTCAATAGAGTATACTCTATTGAACTATCTATTAATCAGTTTCTTCTGGTTCAATAACTAAAAATCTTTTGAAAGGTACTTCAAAACATTTTTTAGAAGAAATCTGTTTTTTCCAACGACCTATTTTTTCCTTATCAATAATCTTTCCGCTATCTAACCTGAAAAAACCAAATTCAATGCGTGAAAAGACAAGGTTTTTTATTGTATTTCCTAGCTCTGCCATAGTCATACTAATAGTAACAGACAATTCTTCTTGATTTTTTGGAAAAGGTAAAAAATCATTAGCTTTTAGTAAAAGACAAACTTTAGCTTCATTTTCTTGCTTAGCCAAAACGGAATAATCAATTATTTCTAACTTTTCTCTCTGTCTACAAGTTTCGCAAGAACAATTTTTATCATTCATAATATAAACTCCATTCTTAAATATCCCTGATGAAAGCCATGTAAAACGTGTTTTGTTTTACATGGCTTTTATCGGGGCTTCGTTGGTCTGCTCGACGACAGGAGCAGTCCGCTTGGAAAGCGGAAGTATTCAGTAACAAATTACAAATCACATATAACTTAATACATGTGATTTGTAATTTGTTACTGAATATGATACACTACATTTATAAAACGAAATGTAATTGGAGGACTTTTTATGGACAAGTTATTAGACTTAATTCATGACGATAATTCTGCAAGAGTTATCACGAGTAATTATTTTAAAGGCGGAGTTGGTAAAACAAAACTTTTGACTATCTTTGCTTATCTTTTAAACAAAAAAAATATCCGAACTTTGTTTATAGATACTGACTTACAAGCGACACTCACTAAAGACTTAGAAAAAACTTTTGAAATTCCTTCTGCACGTTTCAATTTTTATGAAGCAATACAAAAAGGAAATTTAAAACAAGCAATTGTAAATTTAACTCCAAATTTAGACTTGATTAGCGGTAGTTTTGAAATGATGAAACTACCAAAATATACTCGTTCATTTTCATTTGAGAAAGAAACTACATTGTTAAAAAACTTAATTGAGCCTTTTAAACGAGATTATGACTTCATTTTTATTGACACAATCCCTACTCCAAGTGTCTATACTAATAATTCAATCGTTGCAAGTGATTATGTAATCATTCCTATTCAAGCCGAAGAAGAAAGTTACAACAATGTAGAGAACTACATTTCTTACTTAATTGATTTGCAAGAACAGTTCAATCCCGCATTAGATATTATAGGGATAGTCCCTTATCTTATGGATAGCCAAAGTACAACTAATCGTTTTTATCTTGATAAATTATATAGTGATTTTAAAGAAGAAGATTTTATCTTTAAAAATTACATTAAGCGTAGCAATCGTATTGGCACATGGGCTAGAAATGGAATAACCGAAAACAAAAGCTATGATAAAAAAATTCTAACCATGTATAACACAATTCTAGAAGAAACAATGCAGAGAATCTTAGAGCTAGAAAATGAGAAAAGAGGCGTATAAATTATGGGAAATTTAAATAAAGTAAAAAAAGAAAAAACAGCAACACCTATTTCAAATTCTAAAAGTAAAATCCCCGAAGGAACAGCTAGAATAAATGGAGAGCTATTGCAAATTCTAAAAATAGATACTGCCATTCATGGTGGAAGTGTTAAGGAACATATCAATAAAGCCGTTCAAGAATATATAGAAAAATACAAAATAGGTGGTTAGTGACAAGTTACATATAACATGTTATATGTAACTTGTTATATATCACTTCCGCTTTTAAAGCGGACTGCTCCTGTCGTCGAGCAGACCAACGAAACCCCGATAAAAACCACGCAAAACAAAACACGTTTTACATGGCTTTTATCGTGACTATTTTTATAATTTATCCATAAATTATATTCATAAAGTTTAATCCTGACTCATCAGATATTCGTTATTTATGTTACCTCTATAATAATTTTCAAGTTCCTTAAACAATGAGCTTGATTTACTAACCTCGTTTTTTAATCCAGAAGCAATTAACTTACCATTTTCTAAAAGTAAAATAGGGTCTTCGTTGTTGATGTTAGAAAGTTTATGAGTAATCATAATGATTATTTTATTATCATTATGATTTTTTAAAAATGAATAAATTCTAAAATCATTTTTTGAATCAACGTTAGACGAGACTTCATCAACCAGTAAAATTTGTTTATCAGATAGACATCCCCTTAATAATGCTATTCTTTGCTTTTCTCCACCAGAAAGAAGTGAAGAATTTTTGGATATTTTTGTATTGAGACCGTCAGGTAATTGTTTTAATAATTTTTTTAGTCCTATTTCTTGTAAAAGTGCCAATAGAAATTCATCGCTATAAGATTGCTTTACACCATATAAGATATTTTCTTTTAGAGTGCCATTGATGATAGATATGTCTTGCGAAACATATGAAATATTTTCACGCCATGCGTATATATTATAATTATTTGTATGATTAGTATATAACGAACCTGTATCTGGTGTTATAAATTTACAAATTATATTAAATATAGTTGTTTTTCCCGAGCCACTATAACCTAACAGATTATAAAAGTTTCCTTTTTTAAAAATATAAGAAAAGTCTTTGATTATTTTAGTGTCATCAATAGAAAAGTTAATATGATCTAATGCCAAGTAGTCTATAGAGTAATTAGAATCTTTTTCTATGTTTTCTATATTGTCTTCTTCCAGATAGTTTAAAATGTCAATAATCCTGTCGCTTGAACCAATGGCAGTATTTAATTTATTCCAAAAGGTTAATATAGTAATTAATGGTCCTGTTACCTGAACAATATAGACAACAAAGGCAAACAACGCCCCAGGAGATAATGCACCATTAATAACTCTGAAAGCTCCAAAAAAAACTATACCTATTATAGTTGATGTTATAGTTAATGTGATAATGGGTAGCACTACTGACTGAATTTTATTTCGGTTCATGTTGATTTTGTATATATTGCGAAATAGTTCAATCCCAGAATAAAGTTCTTCAAAGAGAGTATTACTCATCTTAATAAGTTTTATATTTGATACCCTGTCCACTATATATTCAGAAGCAATAGCGTTATTTTCTTGTATTTTTATTGAGAATTTGTATAAAGATTTACCTAAAGGAATTACTATTAAGACTATTATTGGAATACTAATAAAAATTAAAGCTGTCAACAATGGGTCAATCGTCATTAGTATGACAACTGTACCTATTAAAGTAAATAATCCAGTAACAAAATCAGAAGCATCAGTCGAGAATATGTCCATTAACTTTTTTGTATCATCCATTATACGTGATACTAGCTCTCCCTGACTATTATGTTCAAAAAAATCCGATTTAGAGTTTAATATCTTTAGCCAAATTTTTTTTCTCAGTCCTAGAACTACTTCTTCGCCTACTTTCGATAATAGATATATTGACATTCCCGCAAATATTATATCGAATATTGCTAAACTACATAAAAAAATGACTAAATAAATATTGAAATTTTTATTAATTAAAGAGTCTATAATATTCTTAAGTATTAAGGGAAGTGATAATGAAGCTAAAGTTCCTAGCAGACTAAATATTATCCCTAAAAATAAAGTTCTTTTTTTTATGTTTACTATATTTATAATGTTTTTAATATTTCTTTTCATATAATTAGCATTCCTTCTTGT
>OMJG01000190.1_pt1 | contig 46932 bp, 46 predicted proteins | sample 1646431 | NCBI WGS metagenome assembly OMJG01 (sample SAMN03771674, study PRJEB25209) | food metagenome | isolation source: Cotija cheese | place: Mexico:Jalisco,Michoacan | collected 2011-12-12 | reverse complement strand
GGTGTTTTTTTATTTATTTTTTCTTAAGGTGGCTAACTTGATTATAAAATTCGCCTAAAGAAATATATTAATTATTCAAAAAGTATGTGTCTGATTCTATCCAGCCAGCCACAGGATTTTTGCGGACGACGGCAAATTTTCCTTGAAAAAATTGTATAACTTTTTAATATAACACAAATAAAACGCTTTCTCACTAAAAACTTGCTATATCATGAGCTTTTTTTACCCAAAGTGACAAAATTCAGTCTATAATAGAAATTGGAGACTTCCCGGATTGGGAATCAAAAATCAATGAAAGGTAGCGAAGGCATGCAGGTATATAAAAATTCACAAGAATTGATAGACCAAATTAGAGAGAGTTATCACAAGTTCATTGATGAATACGAGGGTATAAGTGACGATGTAGCCGATGAAAGAATTGAGCAAGTGGATAAAACTCCACGTGAAATGCTCTCTTATCAACTCGGTTGGATCAACATGATTTTATCTTGGGAGAAAGCAGAAGCTAGTGGTGAAAATATCACGACGCCAACTCCTGGATATAAGTGGGATCAAATGCGTCAGTTATATCATGATTTTAATATCAAATACGGTTCAAACGGTTTGGAAAATGAGGAAGAGGAATTGAGTAGCGTGGTCGATGAATTAGTTTCATGGATCGAAAACATGTCTCATGACGAACTTTTCAAACCAGGAGAGCGCAAATGGGCTACTACTAAAGCAATGTGGCCAGTTGCAAAGTGGATTAGAATCAACGCCGTTTCACCATTCAACAATTACAGTAGACAAGTGAGAAAATGGAAGAATTTCAATTTAAGAAAGAAGAATCCTGTTAACTCATAAAAAAATGGTTCTAAACTTTCTGGTATTGATGAACAATCAATACCAGTTTTTTTATACTCTTTGAAATAAAAAAAGAACATCACTGTTCTCGTGTTAAGATTTAAGCGACCAAACCAAATCAAACAGGAGTGAACAATGATGTCCCAAGACAATTCTATACTATGTGCACTAGACATAAAAGACAATAATATAAAAAATGTTTCAGTAAAGGATGCCAAGATAAAAAAACGTGGCGTTATAAAACACATTAAAATAGTGAATGCTGAACTTTCCTATTCTTTACATAGATGTCCTCAATGTGGAATGAATACACTAGTTAAAAACGGTAAAAGAACTACTAATGCAAGATTAGCTAGCTTTAATGGTATCGAGTACCATCTAATACTAAAAAAGCAACGATTTTTGTGTAGGAACTGTGGAAGCACCTGCGGTGCTCACAGTGATCTATTGATTAAAAACCATACTATGACCAAACAGATCAAGAATAGAATTTTTTCTATGGCTAAAGAATCATTCACTCTGTCATCAATAGCTAAAATCATTGGCATTTCAGCCAATACTGTAAGCAGGATTCTATATAGAAATACCAAAATTCCTAATAGATGTGCGTATTTGCCAGAGAATCTTTGTTTTGATGAGTTTCGATCTGTAAAAAATATTTTTACATTTATCGCTATCGATGCTGATACACATAGATTGGTCGAATTGATACATGACAGACTGTCTAAAACAATAACCGAACACTTTATAAACAATTACAGCTTATCGGAACGACAAGCCGTAAAAACTGTATCGATCGACTTAAATGCCAATTATCAATTAGTCGTTCATCGTATATTCCCCAACGCTCGCATTGTCGTAGATAGGTTTCATATAGTTCAACTTTGTAGTAGAGCCCTAGATCAAGTACGTATCAATTCTTTAAAAAAATTACCTGATAAAAAATCTCGTATATACAAAGCAATGAAATCTGATTGGCGTCTATATCATCTTCCAGAGGAAGATGTAGACGATACCCATATAAAATTTATTGTCGGTATAAATGAATTCATGACTATTCAAAATGCCATCGATATAGCTACTGATGAAATACCAATTTTCAAGGAGGCCTATGATACTTACCAGAGTATTCAAAGATCGATAAGGTATCACGACATAGACTTACTTCAGGAAACTATTTCTGGATATAAAAGAAATGGGACCGCAATGGATACAGCCATTACAACGTTACGAAAAAATAAAAATTATGTAAAAAATAGTTGCTTATTGCCATACTCCAATGGCCCTCTAGAGGGCACCATTGGAAAGATAAAGAAACTAAAAAGAAATTCCTATGGCTTTAGAAATCTTGAACACTTTATTAAGAGAATAAAACTGATTTGTGCATAGAAAAAGAGCATCCTCGGTGAGGATGCTCAATGAGCTCAAAATCATTCATCAATACGATTTGACAAAGAGCCAAAAAAATAACCTTTTGATTGTCGTAAAAAAACAATCAAAAGGTTATTTTATTTAGCTGGCAGACCAAAATCAATTAAGAAATAACCAATTGTTCCAATGATTATCAACATAGTAAAATTGATGATCGTAAAGTACATGAGGTATTTGCCAGGATTCTTCTTGAAGAAAAATCTATATTGTTTGAAAGCCAAAAGATTAGCTAGTGAACCGACGACAGTTCCCAATCCACCAATATTCGTACCTAAGAAAATAGCATGAACGTATTTGGAGAATTTAGAAACTAAAATCGTAGTTGGAACATTACTAATAAATTGACTAGTTATAATCGATGTTAAGTATGTACTAGTTCTTGTTTGTAAAAACTGGTGTAGATTATTAACAATTGCTGGTTCACGGTTAATATTACCAACGGCAATAAAGAAACACATGAAAATCAATACAATTGAATAATCAACAGATGCTAAAATACGCGGATTGATGAAAATTACTAATAGTAAAGCCGCGATCAATGATCCCCACATTGGGATAACAGAAAAAATCCCCAAAAATATTACTATTGTTACTGCCACTGTTAAAGATAAACTTGGAATATTTAATTCAACAGCAGGCAATTCAGTCAGCTCAATTGGATCTTTTGGAAAAAAGCGAGTTGTTAGAAAAATTGCTGTAAAAGTAATAATCGTTATTGGAGTTGACATAATAAAGAATTGCTTGATACCTAGGTTGAAATGTGTCAACAAGAATAGGTTGTGAGTATTACCAAATGGTGTAAACATACTTCCAAGATTAGCCGCCATAGCAATAATTATGACTGGAAAAATTGGATTAACTTTTATATGCTTAGATAACTGGTAAAATAAAGGAACCAAAGTTAGAATTGTAACATCGTTTGTTAAGAACATAGCTCCAAAAAATGCTAGAGAAGCTAACATAAATATCATCTGTCGCGTCGTTTTGGCTTTGTGTGTCATATACGCCGCGTAATATTTTAGAAAGTCCAAATAATCATAGATTTGGATTATAATCATCATAGATAGTAGTGATGCAAGTGTCTTCCAATTGATGTCCATCATCTGTGGTGGACTGATGAAGATAGATGTTAAAATTGCTGCTGCTCCAGCTATCCACAACACTCTATCTGAAAATACACGTTTTAATACGGCCATTTACGTTTCCCCTACAAAAAAGAAGTACCTTATCTAGTATAAAGATAAAAGTACCGTTAAAAAAGATAATTATATAAAAAATACCAAATTAGTTTCAGATTGTTAGATTTTTGAAAATATTTTTATATAAAAAGCATTATGTATTATAACCTAACTATATTAAATATTAACATGAGGGAGAGGAATAAATGCAAATAATTTTATCGATTTTAATGTTTGTCATTGGAATTGCTATAATGACAATATCATTTAAAGCAAAAAAGGAATCGGTATATTACCTAACCTTGTCGATTGGCGTGGCAATTTTTTTTGCTGCAATTTTCGTTATCTTTCCAAAATAATTAATGCCAAATAAAATAGAAATTGTTATAATCGACCTATCAAATAGGGGAGGGATTTCCATGATTTTGAGACGCACATCTCTTTTGGTCCTTGTCTCAATGCTCGTCAGTGTGATTGAGATGACCGTTGATCCTGGATTTTTCTTTGGAAGAATCTCCTTAGCATTTTCAGGATTATTGATGCTTTTTTTAGCATTACTATTTGTAAGGAACTTGTGGCGATTTAGTTCTAAAAAATGAAAAATAAAACCGCAAAAATGGGAGAGGTTAGTCTAAACGACCAACTTCTCCCATTTTTTATCTAATTATTTTATTTTAATAATCTCCATCAGCAATTTTTTCAAGAGTCGTCTTTGAAGGAATGAAGAATAAGTTACCAGTGATTGGAGTACTGAAATCAAGTAAACGATCACTCTTAGTAAACATATTCGTTAACATTCGATTAGTTACGGCAAAATCTTTGGAGTAACCGATGAAATAAGTTCCGGTGATGTCTTTGGCAGGGTCAGAGAAAGGTACATTCATTCTGACGATTTTATGTTCGACGCCACCTTCTTCATCTTTGGAAGCAACGTTATGCGCATTAGGCAACTTCTCATCGTCATCCAATTCACGATCAGAGAACTTGTGACGTCCAATAGCCTTTTCTTGATCTTCAGTTTTGAGGCTCTTCCAAGCTTCCATGTTGTGAATATATTTTTGAGCAAAAGCATATGAGCCATTGTTAAATTCAGGATCGTCATCAATCAAGGTATAATCCATTGATTCAATACCAGCTGGATTTTCTGTTCCATCGATAAAACCAATAATTGCTCGTCCTTCGATGTATCTAAAACCATGAGTTTCATCTTCAACTGAAGTGATTGGACGTAAAATACCCATAAATTGATCCATTAATTCATAGCAAACGGCCATTTTCTTAGAACGGACATGAATAAAAATATCACCGGGTGTTGAAACAGCGGTGTATTTAGGACCTTTGATTTCCTTAAAGTTCTCTAATTCTTTTGGTTTTGGAGCATTTGGGAAAAGATAGTCCCAAGCATCTGATCCAAATCCCCAAGCAATGTGAGCTTGAGCTTCTGGGTCACGAATTCTCATACTATTAATAATTGAATTGGACATATCAGAAAATTCTGCAATGGCATCCTTTTCGGTTTTCAAATCTTTGTGATTAAGCATCAAGGTTGTAAAAATAACACTTTCGCCGGCATCTTTATACACATCTTGAGCTTTTTTTATATCGACTGTCATGAAATTACCTCCGGAATATTTGTTTATACACTCATACTTTATCATATCCGTATCAAAAGAGTTATATTTAAAATCTACAAAATAAAATTCTTGATAATGTTCTTAATTAAGAGAATAATTAATTTAATAATGAATTTTGATAATTCCCGAAAGGAAGTACAGATATATGTGTACGAGTCTTAGCTTAGGGGCTTTAGATGGCTCAAAATTTTTAGCTAGAACAATGGATTTTGCTTTTGAATTAAATGGCAGACCAACATTTTTGCCTCAAGAATATAAATGGATTTCTTCTTATGATAAGAAAACTTATACAAGTGATTACGCTGTTATGGGGACGGGCGCTAAATATGGTAGTAACTATATGGTGGCTGACGGTTTCAACGAATATGGATTATCAGCAGCAGAATTGTATTTTTCTCACGCTGCTAAATATGAAACAAAACCAACTGAAGGTGAAATCAATTTAGTCGCTGAAGAATTTATTCTTTGGGCTTTAGGTAACAACAAATCAATTGAAGATTTGAAAGAAAATATTAAACAAGTTCACCTAATTGAATCAAATGCCGGAGTAATGGGACAAAATCAACCATTGCACTTTATTTTTAGTGATGCCACTGGTGCAATTTACATCTTGGAACCAGAGGGAAATGGCTTAGTACTTCAAGAAGACAAAGTTGGCGTATTGACTAATACTCCTGATTACAATTGGCACAAGACTAATTTGGCTAACTATTTAGGTGCTCAAACGACTAATTTTGGTGCTAAAAAATTTGGTGATGAAGAAGTCATTCCATTAGGTCAAAATGGTACTTTCAGATTACCTGGTGGGTACACTGCCGTTGACCGTTTTGTCAGAACCGCCTTTATTCGCAATGCTTCTGAAGCACCTAAGGATAATAAGCAAGCCGTTAATACAATTTTGCACATGCTTGATAGTGTGACGATTCCACGCGGTGTTAATATTAAGGACAATGGGGAATCCAGCTATACTCAATACCAAACAGTTTTGGATTTGACTAACAAGATTATGTATTTCGTTCCTTATGGCAATCGCAAAGTTTATGCTACTAAAATGACTGACGATTTGATTAAGAATCAAAAAGAACCAAAAGAATTTCCAATTAGTTTAGATCAAGAATTTGAAGCTTTGAACTAAAAAATAGGCATCTATAAGTAAAATCCGTTAAGGATTGCACTTATAGATGCTTTTTATTTGGCAAAAGGATTATTCTTCAAAACTGAAGTGTAGAAATTAATTTCATTAACGGCTTCATTCAAACGTTTGGCAAAATGGTCGCTGTTTTTAACGTCCAATAAAGTTCCATCTTCAGTGAAATTATCATCAGCATTCCACAATAAGACCGGCGTTGGCAGAACAATCATTTTCAGCATTTGAAGTATTGGTACGATTGACTGAGCTGCCAATATACCACCATCGCTGAAATGTGAATAGGCAATTGTCAAAACAGGTTTGCGATTGACTTCTGGACCCACTAAATCAAGGGCATTTTTCAAAGCTCCAGTAATGGCGTGATCATATTCCGGTGTCAAAATTAAATATCCATCTTGCTGGTTCAATTTTTTTAGCCAATCACTTTCGACGCTGGTCAAGTCGTGAATGTGGTCTTCCAAAGGAGTCTCTTCATGATCGTAAAGTGGCAAAGGGTAGTCACTAAGTTTTATCCAATTGTATTCCACGTCAGCATTACTTTGAATTGTTTTTTGTAAGTATTTAAAAATCTTACTACCAAGTGAATTGTGGCGCGTTGTTCCTAAAATGATTCCAATTTTTATTCCCATAATGTATACCTCTCATATATAAATGTTATATCTAGATGTAAAGATAATGCAAATGATAAAAAATAAAAACTACTATCTAGTCCGGAATAGCAAAGAAAATTGGCTCAGTCGTGCCCACTACGTTCCAGCCAAATTTTCTTTGCTATGGAGGACGGCGTATTACATTGATCTAAATTAAGGACCAATATTTTTTTGGTATGTAAGTTCAATACGGTATAGGATATACTTAGAAAGAAAAATAATCACCATGTTTATAATTGGTGCGACCCAATTTATGAAATGAGGAAAAGTTATGGCTGATTTAGTTTATCAAAAAATTATTACATCATTAAAAAAAGCAATTGATAGTGGAGAGTTCTCGGATATGCGTTTACCTGATGAAAGATCTCTAGCCGAAAGCTATAAAGTTAGTCGAAGTTCAATCAAGCGTGCTTTAGGATTGATGGCTGATCAAGGGATTATCTTTAAGAAGCGTGGATCTGGGACTTTTGTTAATCCATTGTATTTAAAACAAGGTTCATCATTTAACTACAGTGGTAAAAATCTTGGTATTACAGATAGTTTCAACGCTAATGGTCAAAAACCGGGCGTAAAGGTTTTGCAATTTGACGTGGTTCATCCAGATAAAGATTTGCAAGATAATTTGTTTTTAAAGCCTAGTGAATTCGTTTATGCTTTCAAACGTTTACGGTCTTTGGATGATGTACCATTCATGATTGAAACTGGTTACATTCCTATCAAATTAGCACCAGAATTGTCAGAGCAAATTGCTTCTGAATCTATCTTTAATTATGTAGAATCTGAACTAGGCAAAGAAGTTAACAAGACGTATTTGAATATTTCGGCTGAACCTTCGGATGCAGAAGGGAAAGAATTGTTGAATTTAGCTGATAATGAGCCCGTTGGCTTGATGGAAGGAATTTTCTTTTTAGACGATGGAACTCCTTTTGAATTTTCGACAATGAAACTACATTATAAATACTTCAAATATGATTCTTTCGTTGATTTAGCCAATAAGTAAGAGTTTACAAACATTGGAACGCACCAATTTTCAAAATGGTTGACTTTTGCTATAGTTCTCGCTATCATTACAATTGTAAATACATAAGGAGTGTGTGCTGGAATGACAGATTACTCATCAAAAGAATACTTAAATTTAATCGATAAATACTGGCGAGCAGCAAACTACGTTTCTGTTGGTCAATTATATTTAAAAGATAATCCATTATTAAGACGTGAATTAAAAGCTAGTGATGTCAAAGTTCACCCAATCGGACACTGGGGAACTATTGCTGGACAAAACTTTATTTACGCTCATTTGAATCGTGTTATTAATAAATACGGTTTGAAGATGTTCTATATTGAAGGCCCTGGTCATGGTGGTCAAGTAATGGTTTCTAATTCTTACCTCGATGGTAGTTATACAGAAATCTATCCAGAAATTACCCAAGATACTAAGGGTATGCAAAAACTCTTTAAACAATTTTCATTCCCTGGTGGGGTTGCTTCTCATGCTGCTCCAGAAACACCAGGCTCAATGCATGAAGGTGGAGAATTAGGTTATTCTCTATCACACGGTGTCGGGGCTATACTTGATAATCCTGATCAGATTGCCGCAGTAGTCATTGGTGATGGTGAATCAGAAACGGGTCCTTTGGCTGCTTCATGGTTCTCAAATACTTTCATTAATCCGGTTAATGACGGTGCTGTTTTGCCAATTCTAAATCTAAACGGTTTTAAGATTTCTAACCCTACAATCTTGTCACGTAAGAGCGATGAAGATTTGACTAAGTACTTTGAAGGTATGGGTTGGGATCCAATGTTTGTTGAAGGCGATGACCCACAAAAGATGCATCCTGAAATGGCTAAAGTTATGGATAAAGCTATTGAAAAAATTGAAGCTATTCAAACGGAAGCTAGAAAACACCCTGCATCAGAAGCTAAGATGCCTAAGTGGCCGGTAATCATTTTCCGTGCTCCTAAGGGCTGGACTGGTCCTAAGACTTGGGATGGTGAACCAATTGAAGGCTCATTTAGAGCTCACCAAATTCCAATTCCTGTTGATCAAAATGATATGCAACACGCTGATAAATTAGTTGAATGGCTAGAATCTTACAAACCAGAAGAACTATTTGATGAAAATGGTAAATTGGATAGTGACATCGCTGCTATTATTCCTAAGGGACAAGCAAGGATGGCTATGAATCCTATCGTAAATGGTGGAGTTGATCCTAAACCATTGAAACTTCCAGACTACAAGAATTACGCTTTGAAATTTGACAAACCAGGTACTAAAATTGCTCAAGATATGATTGAACTAGGTAAGTATCTCGGCGATGTCATTAAGAATAATGAAAAGAACTTTAGAATCTTTGGACCTGATGAAACGATGTCAAACCGTCTTTACGGCGCATTTGATGCTTCACCTCGTCAATGGATGGAACCAGTTAAGGAACCAAATGATCAATTTGAAGCTCCAGTTGGCCGTATCATCGATTCTCAACTTTCAGAACACCAAGCTGAAGGATTTAACGAAGGTTATACTTTGACAGGACGTCACGGTATTTTCCCAAGTTATGAAGCTTTCTTGAGAGTTGTCGATTCAATGTTGACGCAACACTTCAAGTGGTTGAGAAAAGCTAACGAATTGAGTTGGAGAAACAAGTATCCATCACTAAACGTTATTGCTACATCAACAGCTTTCCAACAAGATCACAACGGTTATACTCACCAAGATCCAGGTATCATTACTCACTTAGCTGAAAAGAAACCTGAATACATTCGCGAATATTTCCCTGCTGACACGAACTCATTGCTTGCTGTTATGCCTAAGATTTTGGATGATCAAGAAAAAATCAACTTATTGGTAACTTCAAAACAACCTAGACTCCAATTCTACTCAATTGAAGAAGGTCAAGAGTTAGCTGATAAAGGTCTTAAGGTAATTGATTGGGCATCAAATGATAACGGTGACCCAGACATCGTTATCGCTGCTGCTGGAACAGAACCAAACCTTGAATCATTAGCTGCTATCAGTATTTTGAGAAAAGCTAAACCAGAGCTCAAGATTAGATTCGTTAACGTTGTTGACTTGTTGAAGTTGAGATCACCAAGGGTTGACCCTCGTGGATTGACTGATGAACAATTCAATGAAATCTTTACTGTTGATAAACCAGTTCTATTCGCATTCCATGGCTTTGAAGACATCATTAAGGAAATCTTCTTTGACCGTGACAATCACAACTTATACGTTCATGGCTATCGTGAAAATGGTGATATTACAACTCCATTTGACATGCGTGTGGTAAATCAAATGGATCGTTTCCACTTGGCAGAAGTTGCTGCCGTTGCTGTTCAAGGTGACGCTGCTAGTGACTTTGCTGACGAAATGGAAGCTAAAGTTGACAAACACAACAAGTACATCCGTGAGTATGGTGATGACTTGCCAGAAGTTAATGATTGGACTTGGGATGTTTAGGATAGATAATCGATTATAGTGTGAAGTGTTAAGCTGCCGTCGTCCGTTCAGCACTGGAAAACGCAGAATGCGGTGGCCACAACTTGGAGCCTTTGCTAAGACCAAAACCGGGCAAAGGCTTCAAGTTTGGGCTTTCACTAAGCGATAAATCGCTAAGTGGAATTTCACGACTGAGCATTTTCCAGTACCTCGCTCCCGACTAGATAGTGATTTCTATCTTTATATAAGTTACTTCAGAAAATTAATAGAAGATATTATTGAAATTACAGTATATTGCTGTATTTCTAGTAATATCTTCTATTTTTTTATGGTGTCACAAAGGAATAAAGTAGTTATTCAGAAAGTATATGTTTGATTCTATCTAAATAGAAGATGGACTCTAGTCGGTAGCGAAAATCCTGTGGCGGCTCAATAGCCAAATTTTCTCTTGGCAATTTATTGCCTAGTGAAAGACCGAGTTTTGAGATTTTGCGCACTTGGTTTATGCAAAAGCTCAAAATCGCGTCGGCTATGTTCCAGCCAGCCACAGGATTTTCGCGGACGACGGCATCCTTATTCAAAATATATTAGAAAAATTAGAAATATAAATTAAAAAATACTGTTCACAATAAATAAACAACTGTCCACAAAGACCACCATATCAGTGCTTGTGGCATAAATAAGTTTAAAAATAATTGTCTAAGTTTAGTTTTAAGAATTCTAAGAAAAGATTTCAAAATAATTTGAATGATTTTCAAAAACATACTGCCAGTAGTAAGAAATCTTTAATTCATTTTAAGAGTACCACTTGGTTTATTAGAAAAGAAATGACAGTTGTAAATAGTCGTCTAAACGCCGGTGTAAAAGGGTTGTAAAACCTTTTTTAGCATGGTATTGTCATCTATGGAAAAAAGAAAAAGACACTAAGGGGTGGATGTTATGACAACAAGAAACGTAAAATTCATGAAAGTAGCACTAATGGCGGTGGTCGCAATTTTATTGATGATGCTATTTGTTTTGCAAAGTCGATACACCATTCCAGCATTTGCTATTGCAGCAATCGCATTAGCTGTCTACTCAGAAGATAGAATTTCAAAGAAACATACATTCAAATTTATTGATTAATCAATCAAATAAAGACTAACTGATAGCAGATCTCATTGAGGTCTGTTTTTTTTGTCAAAAAAAGCCTGAACTCATAATGAATTCAGGTTTCTTTAGTCTGCATAAGGTAATTTGTCATATTCAACATCTTCGCGATTTAAGAGGACGATGTTTTCACCATTAGCTTTACGACGGTCAATATCTTGTTCACCCCAGACACAAAGTTCTTCGAGGATTTTGTTGAGTGAGTGACCATATTCTGTCAGTGAATACTCTACCTTAGGTGGAACTTGACTGAAAACTTTACGAGCAACGATGCCATCGTTTTCAAGTTCTCGTAGTTGTTGCGTTAACATTTTTTGCGTGATATTAGGGATGGCACGACGTAATTGACCAGTCCGCATCTTACCATGCTTTAAGTGACAGAGGATGATAGGCTTCCACTTGCCACCGATAATTCTCATAGTATTTTCAACCCCGATATTATAAACAGCTTGTTTCATGAAAGTTTTCCTCCATTAAGTAAGTGTTATCTTACCACCGTCAATGTTTCTTAGCAATTTTCTAAATCTAAATCTTCAACCTTGACGTTATTTTCCATTTTGATCAATACTCCAATCAATAAAATACCGACGACAAGCATGGCAACGCCTAACCAAGGAGTGTTGACTAATTGATTGTGAGCAACGGCTTGTCCGCCAATCGTTGATCCTAAAGTGATTCCAACATTAAAAGCTGAGATGTTCAAAGCTGAAGCCAAAGGAACTTCATTGGGTGTGTATTTTTCAGCTAATTGGACGATATAAAGTTGCAATCCAGGCACATTCATGAAAGCAAATAGCCCTAACAACATTACTGCTAAAAGTCCTAAGAAGTGAAGATTAATAAAGAATCTCATTACAACCAAAGCGACACCTAAGCCGACAAACATTTTGAGTAGAGCAGTTAAAGGACGTTTGTTAGCCCATTTACCACCCAAAGTATTACCAACTGCGACGGCTACTCCATAAAAAATCAAAATGATAACGATGGCGTTTTGCGACCAATTCATATTCTTATTCAAGATAGTTGTAAGGTAAGTGTAAACTGGAAAAGTTGCTCCGTAGCCTAAAGCAGTAATTAGAAGAATCAAAAGCAATTGTGGTTGTTTTAAAATTCTCCAAATACCTTTGACACTAGTGGGTTTAGGCAAAGGTAATTCGTTTGGTACGAGGATGATGTTAGTAATCAAACCAACTAATCCCAAAGCTACTAAGAAGAAAAATGATAATCTCCAACCGAAGGTATTTCCAATAAAAGTCCCAATCGGAACACCGGTAATGGTTGCAACTGTTAATCCAGTAAACATAACGGCAATTGCTGAAGCACGTTTGTTAGGAGCTACGACATCAGCTGCAATCAAAGATGCAATCGTCATAAAAATTCCGTGGGACAAAGCAGCAATGACACGTCCGGCCAAAAGAATCGCAAAGCTAGGAGCTAGTGCTGCTAAAGTATTTCCAATGATAAAACTAATCATGATACCAATCAGTAATTTCTTGCGATCCCAACGATTAGTTAATAAAGCTAAAATTGGAGCGCCAAACATAATTCCTGTAGCGTAAATGGAAACAGTTAGACCTCCTTGTGCAAGAGAAATGCCAAAAGTTTTCGTAAGTAAAGGCATAATTCCAACACTAATAAATTCCGTCGATCCAATGGCAAAAGCACTGATAGCTAATGACAAAAGAATCCAAGTAGATGATATTTTCTTGTTCATAATTTCTGACCCCTATAGTTAAAATTTGAGTATGTGTAACAGTATAGGGGGTTGAGATAAATAAACAATTACGCACTATAAAGTGCTGTAGGTACTAAAAAGTACCTAATGGACTAAATATGCCGTCGTCCGCAAAAATCCTGTGGCTGGCTGGAACATAGCCGACGCGATTTTGAGCTTTTGCATAAACCAAGTGCGCAAAATCTTAAAACTCGGTCTTTACCTAAGCGATAAATCGCTAAGGAAAATTTGGCTATTGAGCCGCCACAGAATTTTTGCTCCCGACTAGAGTCCTTTTTCTACCTAGATGGAGTTAGACACAATTTTTGCAATATACTGCAGTTCCAATAATATCCTTGATTAAAATTATTTAATAAACTTATTGACATCCTAATTTTTAAATGCTTTACTATTCATTGTAAATTGAAAAGAGGAATTTTATTATGAAAACTAATAATCAATACTCACATTTAAATAATCAATTTGCCTTTAGCTTTTTCTTTAGATAGCGTTTGTATCCTTTCGTTGGATACGGACGCGTACGTGTTCGTATCTATCGAATGGCTAAAGCTTTTAAGCATGTTTAATAAGCCAGATAGATACAGGGTTGAATCTATCTGGAGAAAATATTTCGGGCCCGTGTATTTAAACCAGTTAGATTCTAATCTGAATCTAGCTGGTTTTTTTATACTTCGGGAGGATTAAATAATGAAAAAATCAATTATCAGTTTGTTAACAATTGCCATGGTGGCTTTAGTTTTAGTGGGATGTTCTAATAATTCAACATCAAGTAAGGAATTAAATGTCGGTATTTTGCAGATTGTGCCACACGGTTCACTCGATGCCGCTAGAAAAGGTTTCAAACAAGAACTTAATCAAGAAATAAAAAAACACGATAAATCAATTAAAGTAAATTACAACTATCAAAATGCTCAAGGAGATCAATCCAATTTGAACTCGATGGCACAACAATTGACACAAAAGAAAAATGACTTGATTTTGGGAATTGCTACACCATCAGCTCAAGCACTTGCCAAGAAGACTAAATCAACACCAATCGTAGTAACAGCGGTCACTAATTTGCAGAGTGCCGGATTGGTTAAATCAGATAAGAAACCTGGTACTAATGTCACAGGAACTAAGGACCTTGGACCAGTTGATAAACAAGTGAAACTATTGACAACTCTGACTAAAGGAAATAAACCAATTGGAGTCTTGTACAACTCATCAGAAGAAAATTCCGTGCTTCAAGTCAAGATGGTCAAAAAATATGCTAAGAATCACAATTTGAAATTAAATGTTGTCAGTGTAACTAGTACCAACGATGTTGCCAGTGCCGTATCAGGAATGGCTGACAAAGTTTCCGGAATCTATCTACCAACTGATAATTTGATGGCAAGCTCGATGAAGACTATCGGTAAAAAAGCTCGTGAAGCTAAGTTGCCTGTAGTTACCGGATCAATTGAAATGGCCGAAGATGGTGGAACTGCAACTTATGGAATCAATTATGAAGATTTAGGCAAACAGACAGCTAAGATGGCTTACAAGATTTTGATCGACAAAAAGAAGCCTCAAAATATGCCTGTTGAAACTTCACATACTTTAAGACTTTACGTTAACAAAACTTATGCTAAAGAAATTGGCTTAAATCCTGATCAAATTAAACAACCTTAGGAGGTAAACTTATGATTATTTCAAGTCTTGGACAAGGATTATTGTGGGCACCCTTAGCAATAGGTGTTTTCATTACATTTAGAATTTTAGATATTCCTGATTTGACGACTGAAGGCAGTTTTCCCTTCGGGGCTGCGGTAGCGGTCAGTTTAATGATAAAAGGCCAAACGGCTATCACAGCATCGTTAGTAGGATTTCTGGCTGGTTGTATAGCAGGATTGATTACAGGATTACTAGACACTAAATTGCGTATTCCTTCACTATTAGCAGGAATTTTGACAATGACGGGTTTGTATTCAATCAACATGCACATTATGGGAAAGTCAAATGTTCCTTTGCTAAATGAGAAAGTTTTGACGGAATATTTGCCAAGTTGGAATTTGGATATTCAAACGATAATTTTAGGCTTGATTGTTACTGGTCTAGTCGTAGGTTTATTGTATTTGATGTTCAAAACTAGACTAGGATTGTCATTGATGGCAACTGGTAACAACAAAGAAATGTCGAGTGCTAATGGAATAAATACTGATGGGATGATAATTTTTGGCTACATGATCTCTAACGGTTTGATTGCCCTATCTGGAGCCTTGATTGCTCAAAGTAATGGATACGCTGATATCGGAATGGGAATTGGTACGATCGTTATCGGTTTAGCTTCAGTTTTAGTTGGAGAAATCTTTTTACGAGGTCACAATATTTTAACTAGATTGGTAGCGATGGTCGTTGGGGCAATTGTTTATCGGTTATTGCTAACAGTAGCGATGAGCTTAGGTTTCCCAGCCGATGATTTGAAGATTTTATCAGCCGTTATTTTAGTAGTCGTTATCTGTGTACCAATTATCCAAAATAGGATTCAAACCAAGCGTCAATTGAAAAAATATTTACAACAAATGGAGGCAAAAGATGATGAAAGTTCTACAAGTACAGCACCTACAAAAGGTATTCTTTCCCGGGACTGAAAATGAGCGTCACGTACTAAAAAATATTAATTTACAAGTAAACGAAGGCGACTTCATTGCCGTAATTGGTAATAATGGAGCAGGTAAATCAACATTGTTAAATACGATTGCCGGGACTTTGTCAGCTGACAGTGGAGAGATTGACTTGGCTGATCACAATGTTTCCAAAAAATCAGTTGCCTATAGGTCTCGTTGGATGTCACGAGTCTTCCAAGATCCTAAAATGGGAACTGCTGGAGATTTAACCGTTTTGCAAAATTTAGTCTTGGCCCAAAGTCATACGAATACAGCTAATTTACATTGGTACCAAAAGAAGGATGATGTTAAAAAATATCAAGAACTCTTAAAAACTTTAAATATGGGCTTAGAAAACTTCTTGAATACCCAAGTAAAATATCTTTCTGGTGGTCAAAGACAGGCTTTATCATTGTTGATGGCAACTTTAAGTCAACCAAAATTGTTGTTGTTAGACGAACATACTGCTGCACTTGATCCTAAAACTAGTCAGGAAGTCATGAAAATTACTGATGAAATGGTACAGAGAAAACATTTAACGACGATGATGATTACACACAAGATGTCTGATGCTTTAAAATATGGCAACCGTTTAATCATGGTTCAAGATGGTCAAATCAAATTAGATGTTAAAGGTGAAGCTAAGCAATCTTTAGAAAAAGAGCAACTATTAGCAGCCTTTGCATAACAAAAAAGCTAGTCACTGAAGTAGAGATCAGTAACTAGCTTTTTAATTCTAATCCATTTATCAGGGGGGAAGGATGGATTGTTCTGTTATGTTTTAGTGAGAATCATTAATTTATATATATGAAGATTATTTATAGGGGGGATAAGTTAAAGCTTTTTGATTTCCTTTAACTTACAAGTACATCATAACGAGTAAATGTGAAGAAAGTATGATGCCAATGTTTCAAAAATTGGAAGAATAAATTTATTCGAGATAAATCTTCTTCAAACTATTGATTTCTGACTCAGTTACCCCTATTTCGTTTTTGATATACTTATCTATGTTACCGTATTCCTTGTCGATAGTTCTCATAGCTGTGGCTAAATAATTAGTATGAACGGTCATTAAGTCGTGAACTGAACTGAGTACGTCAGGATCGGTGTAACCTTTTTCCTTTAACATAGAAAGTAAGTTTGTAACGTATTCTTTGTTGGCCTTGTTAGTTAATAAATAATCTTCTTTAATAGTTTCAAATGGTACTCCCAAAGCTTGCAAGAAGAAAACGGCTCCCATACCAGTTCTATCTTTACCGGCACTGCAATGGAAGATCAATGATTCATCTTTACCAGTATTTAGTAATAATTGGTTAAAGAATTTACGATAAGCTGCTTTTGCGGAATCTCCTGTGATAATATCACGGTAAACAGCAATCATGTGGGCATAGCCATCAGTTGGATCACCGTCGATTTCAGGGATGTAGCCTTCACTTTGGACCTCAGATGATTTTGTTTCATCCTCTTGGAATACTGGAGCCCAAACGTAACGAACGCCACTAGGACGCTTGTCAGGCTTTTTATCAACTTCTTGCTTAGAACGGAAGTCGACATCGATCTTTAAGCCGTAATCCTTGAGAAATTTCAAATCATTGTCAGTCAAATCGGCCAAACCGGCAGATCTTAATATTTTGTGATATTTTACAGTTTTACCATCACTAGTTTTGTAGCCGCCAAGTTCACGGAAATTAACGCCTTTTTCAAGGTTTAAAACACGTTCATTATCGTTAGCCATCTTAATTACCTCTCAATATTTTTCTACGTACTATTATAACAAAAAGGAAGAGTTATCCTCATTATGAAGTTCATTATTGCGCCTGGAAAATACGGCAATCATATTAGCTCGAAAAAAATTGGTCAAGCCATTTATAGTGGTATTTCTCGCGCTTTGCCAAGTGCTGAAATTGTGACCATGCCAGTAACTGACAGTAAATATGGCATGCCAGCTTTAGTTGAACATACTATTGGTGGCAAGTGGGTCAAGCTGTCTCTTTTTGATGCTTTTTGGGAAGAGAAGACGGGCCAATATTTGGTTACTAGCATTGATAGTCAAAATACCGCAATTATTGATTCCGAACAAGTCGTAGGCGTAGATTTAGCAAAGAATAAAAGTCGAAATCAGTTGTTCCACGCTACGAGTTATGGTATGGGTGAATTAGTGGTCGATGCAGTCACGAGTGGATTGAGAAATATTGTGATTTGTCTAGGTAAGACGGCAGTGGCTGATGGTGGTTTAGGAGCTTTACAAGCCTTAGGAGCAAAGATTTACGATGATGATGGTCAATTAGTTCCAGAAGGTGAAAACCCACTGATAAGTGCTGATAGAATCGATTTAGAGGATGTCTTTGAATTATTGGGCAGTCGGACTAAAATTACCGTTTTATTGAATTATTCTAGTTCTTACAAATTGTGTGATGAAGTGGAGTATCTCAATGAAGCTCAAGAAGGATTTTTGGAAGATAATTTAGTTTATATTAGCGAAAAAATGAATCAGAAGTATAATTTAGATGTACACCCAATGCCACATTCGGATTCAATCAAGACATTGGCAGGGGCGTTTGCAATGATTAATGCACGAATTTTGCGATCATCATTTGAGTGGGTCAGTAAAGTTACAGGGATGGATTCAATCATTCGAACGGCTGATATTTTAATTACTGCGACGGATAAAATATCGGGTGAATCGATGCATGATGATATCTTGTACCATTTGAGTCGTACGGCTGGCGATGAGAAAATTCCGACTTTTGTTTTGTGTAATAATTTTGTTGATAATTTTCAAAATTACGAGCAAATGTTTACAGGCATCTTTTCCACACAGATGACGGAGTACGATGATGAGATTACTATCTTTGAGAATTATGAATCGGTCGCAAATCAATTAACAAGAACTCTTTTGGCATTAAAATGACACAATTTATTGAATAATATAATTGAATGCATTAATCTTAAAACAAAGGAATCTATTAAGCGCATTGGAGGATTGAATTATGGAACAAGATTATAAGAAGATTTTGGTTCCGGTAGATGGATCAAAAGAAGCTGAAATGGCTTTTAAGAAGGCCGTAAAAGTTGCACAAATGAACGGTGGACATCTAGATGTGTTGACTGTTCTGGACACTAAACAATTCATCGGATTACATGGTGGAATGCTTAACGGAGATGTGATTTACCAACTATCCGAAGATGCCCAAAAGTATCTTAACGAACTAAAAGATGGTGCTGTTAAGAATGGCTTTAATGAAGATGATATTGCTATTCACGTTCGTTTCGGAGAGCCAAAGACAGTTATTTCTCAAGAATTTATCGAAGAATACGAAAATGATTTGATCATGATCGGTTCAACTGGTATGAATGCTGTAACTAGATTATTGGTCGGTTCAGTTTCTGAATACGTTACAAGAAATGCTAGAACAGACGTTATCATTGTTAGAACTGATACTAATAACGATAAAATTTAACTAATAAACAAATGAGCTGGCAAATAGCCGGCTTTTTTCATGGAGAAAAACTATGCGATGTAATTGGGCCAATAGTTCGAAGGAAATGCAACAATATCACGACACTGAGTGGGGCAAACCTAATCACGATGAAACTTACTTTTTTGAGATGTTAACATTAGAATCTGCACAAGCAGGATTATCTTGGTCGACGATTATTAAACGAAGAGCGACGTATCGTCTAGCCTATGATGACTTTGATATCGATAAAGTAGCTCACTACACAAACACTAAAAAAGCGTCTCTACTGCAAGATAAAGGGATTATTCGCAATCGTCTCAAAGTCGATTCTTCCATCAACAATGCTCAAATTATCGAAAAAATGCATCAAAATGGAGAAAAATTTTCGGATTATATTTGGAATTTTGTTGATAATGAACCGATAATTAATCATTATAGTGATATGGATGAAATGCCGGCACAGACTGATTTATCACAAAGGATTAGCAAAGATTTGAAAAAACGTGGTTTTCGATTCGTTGGACCTACAATTATTTACTCTTTTTTGCAAGCAGTGGGAGTTATTAATGACCATTTAGATTCCTGTGATTTTAAATAAAAATTAGTATAATGGTATTGAAGACGGAGGATAATTTATGAATTCTGAAACTATTAGCAATTTGGCCGACTGGCTTTATACAAACAGAAAAAAGATTGAAGACAAATCAGAAAAATTTGATGCTCAAAGAGTTTACGATATTTTGGACTCATTAGAAGTTTTGAGAAAGCCTATCAAAGAATATTTTGATATGACTGAAGATGACTACTATCAAAATGAATCTGACCATCGTTTAACATTACAAAATCCTGATCAAAAATTAAGTGAATTGCACGATCGTGTACAAGTAAATCACGTTGATGGTTCGCTTGAAGGACACGATATCAATTTTACATACAATCATGAGGATCCATATGCGGAAAAAGAATATCAAGTTAAGACTGACATCGACTTGATTAATTATTCTTTTACCGTTATTGGTGCTGTTTACGACAATACTATCGTCGCCGATGTAAGAAATTCTATTTCTAAAGATGCAATCCTATCAATTGGATTAGCAGCTCACGCTGTTGAGGAATGGCAATAATGAAATTAATATCAGTCAATGACTTGTCATTGCAAATTGAGGGCTACTTTGCATTTAAGCATGTAGCTTTTTCTTTATCTCAAAACGAAATAATTGGTATTAACGGCGATAATGGTAGTGGTAAAACGCAGCTTTTAGAGGCAATTGTGAGCAATAAAACACCAGATAGTGGGACGATCGATTATACTCCAGGCGTTAGAATTGGTTATTTACCTCAGGAAAATCCTCAAGTGATCGAACAGAGTACGGGTAAATATCTGGAAGAGATGAAGACGTTTGTCCAAAAAATTGGCTGTCCGTAAAGATCAACTTCAAGCAATGATCACTTACATGGGGTTGAGTCCATATTTGGATACACCAGTCAATCAACTGTCACTCGGATTAAAAAGGCAAGTGGACTTTTTGTCTGCTGTGGCTGGTCATCCTAATGTCTTAGTTTTAGATGAACCCTTCGCATTTCAAAGTGAAAAGACTATTCAAAGAATGTTAGATTTGATAATAGACTTAAAGAATAACAATTCTGGCATTATTTTGTCGGCAACACAGTTTGATAAAAGAATTGCTACAAATTTTGACCAACTTTATTTATTAGATGGCGATTTAAAAAATATCGCAGCCGAGCAGAAAAATGAGCCGGTTAGTTTGTTAGTTTTCCATGTCAGTCCTAATTCAATGGCAATCACTCCTGACGTTGAGGACTTTTTGGTTTCTAATCAGGATAATCAAATTGAATTAGAGGTCCCACTAAAAAAGAGACAGATAATTTTAAATAAGATGGTGCAATTAAATTATCAATTCGAAGGGATGAGAAAAATTGAAAATTAGAATTTTATTGAAAAGTTATTTACAGCTATATTTTCAAAACTTTTTATATTTAACGATGCTATTTTCAATCATTGCTTTTGAATTATTAGCAAATCATCTACTAGAAATTGGTAATTTGAAAAAATTTAGTTTATTGTTAATAGCAATGTTTATCCTGTCACTTTTTTCGACTATGAATCTTTACTACAATGACAGTCGACAGAACAAATACTTGAAGCAAAAGATCAATAGTCATTGGGCTGATTGGTCGAGTCAATTGTTAGTTGCAGTCATAACAAATTTGTTTTCGAGTATTTTGATTTTTATTTTTAGCTTACTTTTAAGAGATAATGTTTTAGTAGACTTTGTTGGAATCTTGGGCCTTTTTAGTGTAGGATTTTTGGGCAGCGGAATCGCAACCTTGTTTCAAACTCAGTGGTACGATCATTCCACAGTTGGCCAAATTGGCGTATTGCTCTTTATTTATTTAGCATTTTCCGGCAGTGTCGTGAATATTTTGACTGCAGTGGAGTGGCTATTACCTCCTTTATCAAAAATAATAATGACTTTGCAAGTTACTTCTTCAATAACAAAACTTTTGCCGATAGTTGGGCAAACGTTATTGTATGCAATGATTCTATTTTTTATAAGCGGATTAGTTTATAAAAAAAACAGAAAAAACGCATAAAAGTATTGCAATGTTATAGTAAATTCTGTTTTAATACTCGGATGAACAAGGAGGCTTTTTATGAGTAACGTTTTTTTGCGCCAAGCTAAACTTGATGATTTACCAAGAATCATTGATATCATTGACAGTGCTAAGAAGACCTTAAAAGATCGAGGCGTTGATCAATGGCAACAAGGTTATCCAAATAAAGAAATCCTTGAACAAGACATTCAAGAAGGAATCAGTTTTGTTCTATTACTAAATGGCCGTGTCGTGGGTGTGGCAGCCTTACAACAAGGGTATGACAAAAATTACCAAGATATGAATTCTGGTGCATGGGATGAAGACTCCGATGTGACTTATTCAATCATTCATCGAATCGCTATTGAAGCGGATCACCAAGGAGAACATCTCAGTGCCGCGTTGATTCAACAATTGATGACGATGTCTTATTATTTAGGATATCGTGATGTGAGAATCGATACTCATCCTGACAATTTAGTAATGCAACATATCATTACTAGTAATGGTTTTGAAGAAAAAGGTACGATTACGATGGACGAAGATAAAGGTGTCAGATTGGCATATCAAATTCTTTTGAAATAAGCGTCGAAGGATTATTTTTCATATATTTGATATATAATTGAACCATAATTAACCATCGTTAAGATGGTTTTTTTAATATATTTTTCCAAGGTATTGGATATTAGGAGAATGAGAAATTGAAATTTAATAATGTTGCTAGAGGGGTGCTTTCACCTAGACCTTCAGAATTTATTTCAACTCAAACAGAGAACTTTTTGAGAAGATTAAAGCCAAGACCATTTGTCGTTGATTATATTGAAGGTGTTTATAAAAATAATGTCTTGCCAAATATCAACGATAAAACAGTAACAATTTCTGTTCTAACTGATACTCATGCCAAAGCCGTAGTCAGTGCTTCTTATTATGGAATCAATGGCATGAGGCATATAATTGAGACGAATCAAGTCAGCAATGACGTTGATATTGATCTCAATGTTCATTTGGGCGATTTGATGGATGGTAGTGATAAGCCAGAGATCAGTCGTGGACTGTTGAAGTTTGCGGTTGAAAATTATCAAGCTAGCAAGCCACCATTTTTTATCGTTGAGGGTAACCATGATGAAAATGACAAGTATGATGAACATCGCTTTTTCAAGTCAGCATCATTTCACCGAGATGATTATGATTCACTAGTAACAAAGTACGATTTTGAACAATCTGAGATTCTACGTTTGAATCCCGTTTCTAGAGTGGGTTGGTTCGATAAGGGCGATGTACGAATCGTCTTCATCGACACCAGTGATATTCCTTATATTCTTAGTAATGGTTCTAAGAAATATGACTTTAAGAAAGTTCGAGGGGTCAGAGAGCAACAATTAGAGGATTTGACCACTGTTTTGCAAAGAACTGTCGATAAACACGTAGTTGTAATGGGACATGCTAATATCATTAGTCCTTCTGGACGCAGTGCTTTGAATTTTAACGGTGACCTAGTTCAAAAGTTATTAGTCGCTTTCAATAACAAGGAAACTGGACAATTAAAAAATGAATTAACAGGAGATTTTGGAGTAAATATTCGCTATGATTTCTCTGCTACCGGCATTTCTAAGGTAACAACATATATTTGTGGTCATATGCATTATGAAAAAAACTACAAAGTTTCTGAAATTAATCATATAATATTAAATTGTTCGGCCCTTATGGGAAAGAAACACGGACTAACAACTGACTATAACAAGAAATGGGATAGACGATATAATGAAATTTCTGAATTATCAGGGTATTTCATTAATATCGACCCGAACAAACTACGCTTACAGATTTTTGGTTACGGAGCCGCAACAAGGTATGTAAGCTTTGAAATATAAGGGAGAATTATTTTATGTGTGGAATTGTCGGATTCGTTGATAAGAATATTGCAGACAAGAAGCCTGTCATCGAAGCTATGATGGAAACGATCAAGCATCGTGGTCCAAATAGTTCGGGTGAATTGGTTGAAGGTGATACAGCGTTTGGTTTTCGCCGTTTGAGTATCATCGATATCAACAGTGGTATGCAACCTATCTATAACGAAGATAGATCAAAAGCTATTATTTTTAATGGTGAAATTTACAATTACAAAGATGTAAGAAAAGATTTAAAGAAAGCTGGACATATTTTCAGTACTGAAACTGATACTGAAGTTTTGCTACACGGTTTTGAAGAATGGGGCATTGAGGGCCTCTTGAAGCGAATTCGTGGTATGTTTGCTTTTGCCATTTATGACTTGAAGACTGGTGATATTACTGGTGCTAGAGACTTCTTTGGTATCAAGCCACTTTATTATTACAATCGTGAAGGCACGTTTATTTTTGGTTCAGAAATCAAGTCCTTCTTGAAAGAACCTAATTTCAAAAAAGAATTAAATAAAGCTGCTTTGAAGCCATATTTGACTTTCCAATATTCAGCTTTGCATGAAACATTCTTTAAGAACGTCTTCAGAATTCCTGAAGGTCACTACTTTACTTATAAGAATGGTAAGTTGAGTATCAAGAAGTATTGGGATATGGAATTCAAAGAGAATCATTTGTCATTTGAAGAAACAGTTAAGAGAATTGATCGTGCAATGCATGAATCAGTTGAAGAACACTCAATCAGTGATGTGCCAGTAGGTTCATTACTTTCAAGTGGTGTAGATTCAAGTTATGTTACAGCTATTTTGAAGCCACAACATACTTATTCAATTGATTTTGATACAAGTACTTATGAAGAAGGTAGTGCTGCTAAATTATTAGCTGACAAATTAGGCCTAGAAAATACTCGTGGTATCGTAACTAAGGAAGAAGCTATCAAGTCTATTCCTTTGATTCAATATTATATGGATGAACCAGATGCCAACCCTTCATGCGTACCGCTTTACTTCCTAACTAAGTTAGCTAGTCGAGACGTTACGGTAATTCTATCCGGTGAAGGTGCTGACGAATTATTTGCCGGCTATGCCAATTATGGATTCCACTCACATTCTAAAGCTATCAGAGTCGTTGCTGAAGACTTGAAGAAATTACCTAAGGGTGTGAAATACAAGTTAGCTCACGGACTAAAGAAGATGCCAAACTTCCCAGGTCGCTTGCACTTGTATGAATCAACAGCTAAAGCTGAAGAATTCTTTATTGGTCAAGCTAAGATCTTTACTGAAAAAGAAGCTGCTGATTTAGTTAAACCAGAATTTGAAAAATCACGTTCTGTTAAAGACATCGTTATGAGAAGTTACAACAAGGTTAGTGGCTATGATGATGAAGTTAAGAAGATGCAATATCTTGATCTTCACCAATTCATGTCAAATGATATTTTGTTGAAAGCCGACCGTATGAGTATGGCTAATTCAATGGAACTACGTGTACCATTCCTAGACAAAGAAATGGCCAAAGTGGCTTCAGGTATTCCTACTAAGTATCTTTTGAACAGTAAAGATAGTAAGTATGCTTTGCGTGTTGCTGCTGAACGTGCTTTGCCAGACGAATGGGCTAAACGTGAAAAATTAGGCTTCCCAGTTCCAATTCGTGACTGGATCAAGACTAAAGAAGTTTATGAGGACTTCCGTAAGTTGTTCAGTGCTGACTTTGCCGGCGAATTCTTCGATCAAGATGCTATTTTGAAGATGCTTGATGGTTGTTATCGTGGTGAAAACGATGATCGTCGTAAGGTTTGGACAATTTATACATTCTTGATTTGGTACAAGGTTTACTTTATCGACAATGGTAAGAAGCCAGATGTTGATCCACGAGTTGTTGTGCCTGGAGAAAAAGTCGAACAAAACGCTTAAACTTAATAGAGAATAGTATTAACTAATATTGATATTAAGCTGCCGTCGTCCGTTCGGCCCTGGAAAATTGCTGGAACGCCGTGGGCACGACTTGGAGCCTTTGCTAAACCCAAAACCGGGCAAAGTCTTCAAGCTCGACCTTCCACTAAGCGATAAATCGCTAAGTGGAATTTCATGGCTGAGCATTTTCCAGGACCTCACTCCCGACTAGATAGTGATTTCTATCTTTATATAAATAACTTCAGAAAATTAATAGAAGATATTATTGAACTTTCAGTATATTGCTGCAAGTTTAGTAATATCTTCTTTTTTGTGTAGGGAAATAGGGCTTTTGCGGACGACGGCATCCTTCCCCCAATCCCCCCAATATTAAGAAAGAATAAAAATATTTCTAAAAATAATATAAAGTTTTAACAATTTGTTATAGTGTAATCGATAATTTTAATTTGGAAGTGGTTTCAGGGGATTCCAAATTATTAAATATGGGGAGGAAATATGGATACTAGTCAAGTTAAAAATATGAGTCAAATGTTTTTGAATTGCCATTTTCTAAAAAAATTAGATTTATCCAGTTTTAAAACCAAACAAGTTCAAGATATGTCCCAAATGTTTAGTGGCTGTCGTGACTTGAAAGAATTAAATATTTCCAGCTTTGATACTAGTCAAGTCACTGATATGCAAGGTATGTTCAGTGGTTGTGAAACTTTGGAGGAATTAGATCTATCTAATTTTGATACGACTAATGTCAAAGATATGACAAATATGTTCAAATCTTCAGATGAGTTGAAGTCAATCAAGTTTGGTGACAAATTTGTGGTTCCTAATCAACCTCGAGATTTGAAGATGCCAGAAAAGACTTGGATCGATATCGGGACAGGAACTAGAGATAATCCTAAACCCACGGTCGATGGCATTAATTCCAGTGAACTTTTGAGTAAAGCTGATAAAGGCAGATGGATCGTTAAGCCGGATGAGGAATATCATGGTCCGATGACGGTCAAAATCAATAATAATCTCAGTGATGACTTAGTTGTTGAAGTACCAGAAGCTATTCAGCCAGAATTTGTTGGCAGTACTTTTGAATTGCAAATCCCGCAAAAGACAGGCTACAAAACTGCTAAGAAGACGATTCAAGTAATGGCTTTAAAAAATAAGCTTTCTAGTAAAGATATCGTTACCTATACACCGGTAAAAACTAAGGTTCAAACTCAAGGGATGGTCGAAGATTTCAACGAAGAAATAACTGTTTATCCAGATCTTGAATTTGCTCAAGTCTTTGATGATAACGAAGAATTGACAGATGATAAGAATTTTGTCGGAGGTAAGACTTGGTTAAGTAAAAAACTTTGGGTAATTGATGGTCAAAAGTATTATCAAGCTGATGATCATAAGTGGATCAAGGCTACAGAAGTTTTTGAATGCAAAAAAATCGATGCAATTTTGAAAACTAAAGATGTTGTTATTACTAATTTAGTTGATTGTCGAATGGACACATTAACCAATCGGGGCTTAGGCGCATTGAGTACTTGGAAAGCACAAAATCTTGCTTATTTGAATCATCATAAGTATTATCAAATTAATGAGAATGAATTTGTCGATGCTGAAAAAGTTGACGTTGTTAATTAATAAGTAAAAGGGACATTGTTAGAATTGCGAAAACGATTGCGGTCTTAATAATGTCCTTTTGACCACTTTTTTTCAGTAAATCATGTTAAGATAACGCATGTGTGACGGATACAAAATAAGTTAATATTGGCGTTATGACGTTACTATGAATCGAAAAAATTGTTAAATATTGATATTAGTTTAAAATATCACAAAATCAATTTAAGACTGTGGTTGAGCTATTTATTCTCAATAATTTAAGAAAAGAATAAGCCTGAATAATTAAATGTATAAGCTTGTCTCGTTGTGATAAATTGATTATGGTATAATTTTGTTTGAAATGTGTGAAAAATTAAAAATAGAATTAATATAGTAAGAGGTTGATCCCTATCGAAACTGAATCAGGAAAAAAATTCACGCCTATCTTATTAGGTAGTGATATGAATGTTTACGGAATGGCTCGTGCTTTCCATGAACTTTATGGGGGCACTGTTAAGGCCTATGCCGATATCCAATTGGCACCTACAAGATATACAAAAATCTTAAGCTTAACTCTTCACCCAGGATTTTCTGAAGACCCTGTTTTTATTGAAAAAATGCGTGAGATTGCTAAAGAGTACCAAAACCATGAAGAACCAGTTATTTTGATTGGTTGTGGGGACGGTTATGCGGAACTCATTAGTAAGCATAAAGAAGAATTATCTAAGACTTTTGTCTGTCCATATGTCGATTACGATTTATTAAAATCATTGAATAATAAAGAGAGCTTCTATCGTGTTGCGGATAAGTATGGTTTGCCACATCCACTAACAAAAATCATCACTAAAGATATGTATGAAAACAAAAAGGACTTAGATGTTCCTTTTGATTTTCCAGTGGCTTTGAAGCCAGCTAATAGTGTTGAATGGTTGGATATTCATTTTGAAGGTCGTAAAAAGGCTTTCACAATTCACTCTCAAGATGAGTATATGAGTATCGTAGGTAAGATTTATGATAATGGTTATAAATCTGACTTAATCCTTCAAGATTTTATCCCCGGTGATGATTCCAACATGCGTGTTTTGAATGCTTACGTTGATCAAGATCGTCACGTGAAGATGATGTGCTTAGGACATCCAATTTTGGAAGATCCTACACCACAATCGATTGGTAATTATGTGGCTATTATTCCAGAATTTAATCAGGACGTTTATGATCGTGTACAAAAATTCCTTGAAGATATCGAATTCACAGGATATGCTAACTTTGATATGAAGTATGACTCTCGTGATAAGACTTTCAAGTTCTTTGAGATCAACTTGCGTCAAGGTAGAAGTAGTTTCTTTGTTACATTGAATGGCTACAATTTGGCCAAATATGTTGTTGAAGATTATGTTGAAGGAACTTTAGAGAACGAACCAACAGTTTATGCCAACAAGAACAAAGCTCAACATAAGTTATGGTTGGGTGTTCCTGTTAAAGTCTTCAACAAATATGCTGCTAAAAATGATGCCACTAAGTATGCTGACGAATTGATCAAACAAGATCGTATCGGAACAACAGTTTTCTATGACAAAGACAAATCATTTAAACGTTGGTTACTATTGACTTACATGTTCCACAACTATGTAAAGAGATTCGACAAGTACTTCCAAGAAAATAAAGGACGAGACTTTAAATAACTGGAGGAATTATAGATGGATGAATTAAGAGATTACAAAGTTGAAAGAGTAGACTATTCCAGAATCATGATTTGCGTAGATTCAGATGATTTTACTTCATCAAAGAACGCTTTTAACTATGCATGTACTATGGCAAGGCATCATAGTTCAGAACTAGGGATCGTATCAGTTTTGGAAACAGGGGACCTAAACATTTTTCAATCTCTCGATCCAGATGTATTAAAAGATCGTCGTGAACAAATCAAAAAGTTATTAGCCATATATGGCGAAAAAGCTAAAGAATATGGAGTTAAAGATATTCATTTGATGGTAACTGAAGGAAATCCTGCAACTACTATCGTTGATGAAGTAATTCCAAGCTTCAAACCAGGCTTAGTAATTGTTGGTGTTGAAGAAAAGAACCGTGGTCGTAATACTATTGGTTCTCAAGCTTCTAAGATTGTCAGTAACGCTAAATGTTCGGTTAGTGTTATTAGATAGAGAGTTTTATAAAAGTGAACAACAAATAGTGGACATATCGATCAGATAGTCCACTATTTTTGGATAAACATAATTTTTTTAATAGAATCTAAAGAGTGATATAGTAGTTTCTAAAATTAAAAATTCTTTCTAAGCGGTGGTTAGTAGTAAAGTACCGTCGTCCGTTCGGCTTTGTGGACGCTGGAACTGGGCACAACTTTAAGCCAATTCCAAAACCGGGAACTGTCTTAAAGCTTGGCCTTTCACTAAGTGATAAATCGCTAAGTGAAATTTCAGTACTGAGCATCCACAAAGCTGCTACTACCGACTAGATAATGTTATTTATTATTTATTTCAAATAATTAAGAAATTAAAAAATAGAATTTCTATCTAGTCCGGAATAGCAAAGAAAATTGGCTCAGTAGTGAAATTATTCTAAGCAACTTGTTGCTTAGAATAAGGCCGAGCTTGAAGACTTTGCCCGAACTTGGGCTTAGCAAAGGCTCCAAGTCGTGCCCACTACGTTCCAGCCAAATTTTATTTGCTATGGAGGACGGAATTTTACGCTAATCAATCTTAAAAAAGAATCAAAAATAAATGGCGGTGAATTGTATTGTTAATGAGTAAAGTTATCGGTGGCGCAGGGGACATGATTGATGCTAAGCCAGCCGATTATAAAGATAATTTGTACTTGGCTGTCAATGGTGCTTGGCAAGAAAAAGCTAAGATCCCAGCTGATAAGTCACGTACAGGTGGATTTATGGACCTTGATGAGGGTGTTGAAAAGTCATTAATGAAAGACTTCCATGAATTTGCAAACGATGAAAATAAAATTCCAGATGAATTGATGTTACAAGCGGTGAAATTGTATCGTTTGGCCAACAATGTTGATCATTTGAGCAAGTTTCATCAACAACCAATTCTAAAAGATATGCAACGAATCAATGATTTAGAGAGCTTGGCTGATATTAGTAAAGATATTGCTTCACTTTCTAAAAATGGTTTTCCCTTGCCAATCGATATCGGTGTTGAAGCTGATATGAAGGATACTTCTAAAAATGTCGTTTACGTTGCTGGTGCAGGATTGATTTTACCTGACAAAACGTATTATGACGAAGGCAATGAATCTGGAAAAGCTTTGTTAGCTAAGTATGGTGAAGTTGCTGGACGTTTGCTTTCAATGATTGGCTACAAACTAGAAGACGCTAAAGAAATCGTTGAAAAGGCCATAGCTTTTGATAAGTCATTAGTTCCAATCGTAAAGAGTTCTGAAGAATGGGCTGACTATACTAAAGTTTACAATCCAATGGATTTTGATGAATTTGTTAAGAAATCCAACAAGTTGGACTTGAAGAGTTTAGTGGTTGACCAAATTAATGACACACCAAAGAAAGTTATCATTGAAGAACCAAGATATTTGGACAATTTGAATAAATTAGTTAACGATGATACTTTTGAAAATATCAAGTCTTGGATGATGGTCAAATTCTTAACTAAGAACGCCTCAATCCTTGATGAAGAATTCCGTCAAACAATCGGTGAATACAATCTAGCTTTGAGCGGTGCTAAAGAACTTCAAAATAGAACTAAGTACGCTTATAATTTTGCTGCTGGTATTTTCTCACAAGTTGTTGGTACTTATTACGGTAAGAAATACTTCGGTGAAAAGGCTAAAGAAGACGTTCGTAGCATGGTTGAAAAGATGATTTCAATTTACGAACAACGCCTTTCAGAAAATACTTGGTTGAGTGAAGATACTAAGAAAAAAGCTATTGTTAAACTAGATAAGATTGTTATCAAAGTTGGTTTCCCCGACAAAATTGACGATCTTTACAGCAAATTTGAAATCAATGAAAATGATTCCTTGTACGATAACGTTTCTCGAATCAGAAAAATTGTTGCTCAAGATGCTTTAGATCAATATCATAAGCCGGTTGACCGTACTAAATGGTTGATGCCAGGACACATGGTTAACGCATGTTACGATCCATCAAGAAATGACATCACTTTCCCAGCTGCAATTTTACAAGCACCATTTTACAGTTTGGACCAAACAAGTAGTGAAAACTTTGGTGGAATTGGTGCTGTTATCGCTCATGAAATTTCTCATGCCTTTGATAACAATGGTGCTCAATTCGACGAATACGGTAATATGAATAATTGGTGGACTAAAGACGATTACGCTAAGTTCAAGGAATTGACTAAGAAGATGATTGAAGAATTCGATGGTATTCCTTACGCTGGTAGTAAAGTTAACGGAACATTAGTTGTCAGTGAGAATGTAGCCGATGTTGGTGGACTTCGTTGTGCTCTTGAAGCTGCTAAAAAAGAAAACGACTTTGATGTAAAGAAATTCTTCATCAACTGGGCTCGTGTCTGGAGAAACAAATCAACTAAGCAATTAACAGAAATGTTCTTGTCAATTGATGTCCACTCACCAGCACCACTTCGCGCTAACGTAATGGCACAAAACATGGATGAATTCTACGATGCCTTTGATGTAACAAATCAAGATGGTATGTGGTTAGATCCTGATAAACGTGTAAATATTTGGTAGAAATAATTTAAAAGCAAACTTCTGAGAAAGGAAGTTTGCTTTTTTTATGAATTAATTTATATGTTTTTACCTTAATGATGTATTCGTTTTCCTTTATAATATTATTATCGAGGAAAGGTGAGGATAATGGCATATATTGAAGTCAGGAATGAATCAAAGCGATATCAAATGGGAGAGACGACTATTTATGCGAATGATAAGCTCTCCTTTGATGTCGAACAAGGAAAACTGACAGTTATTCTAGGACCTAGTGGTGCTGGTAAATCGACTGTTTTAAATATTTTGGGTGGCATGGATACACCTAGTGAAGGTCAAGTAATCATTGATGGGACCGATATTGCTCAATTCTCTGAACGAGAACTAACAACTTATCGCCGCAATGATGTTGGTTTTATTTTTCAATTTTATAATTTAATACCTAATTTGACGACCAAAGAAAATGTGGAACTAGCTTCAGCCATTGTTAAAGATGCTCTGGATGCATCCGAAACTTTACGAGCAGTTGGTTTGGGAGATCGAATCGACAACTTTCCATCTCAGTTATCTGGTGGAGAACAGCAACGTGTGGCTATTGCTAGAGCTTTGGCCAAAAATCCTAAATTATTACTTTGTGATGAACCTACAGGAGCACTGGATTATCAAACTGGTAAGCAAGTTTTGACTTTATTGCAGAATGCTAGTTATTTGGACAATAAGACTGTTATCGTCATTACTCACAATTCGGCTTTAGCAAAAATGGCTGACCGGGTCATTCGAATTCACGATGCCAAAGTCCAATCAATTGAAGATAATCCTAATCCTATGCCTGTCAAAGACATCGAATGGTAGGTGATAGTTAGATGAAACCATTATCTAAAAATATGATTCAAGAAATCAAACATTCAAAAGGTCGTTTTATCGCTATTATCTTGATCATCATGCTAGGAGTTTTGATTTTTGTCGGTGTCAAAGCGGCCGGTCCTAGTTTGAATGATTCGTTGAATAAGACGGTTGCGGATAAGAATTTATCGGATATCCAAGTTTTATCGACGACTGGTTTTAATCAAACGGATGTTGATTTAGCTAAAAAGGTCCCTGGGGCACAAGTTGAAGCTACTAAATTCAAATACGTTATCGGGGGTAGAAGTAAAGTTGCCATAGCGTTATATGGCTATGATGAAAAAGCTAAACAAAATCAATTGATCATGCGAAGTGGTCGCTTACCTAGAAATAGTAATGAAATTGTTTTAGATAAAAATGCTAAAAATAAATACGACTATAAATTGGGACAAACATTCAAATTTGCTAAAGATGCTGCTTTGAAGAAACGTTCTTACAAAATTGTTGGCTTTGCGGATTCTCCACAGTATATCGATAACCAATCACGTGGGGCGACGAATATCGCTGACGGGCAGGTGCAATTGTTTGCTTATGTACCAGAGAATCAATTAGATATGTCCGTTGGAACGTTGCTGAATCTGCATTTTAATTCATTGAAGGATAAAAATACTTTCAGTAAAGACTACAAAAAAGCAGTTAATAAAAAATTAAGATTGTTGAAACATGAGTTTAAAGGTCGCAGTGCTCAACGAACCCGAGAAGTTGCTGGCACCTATTTGAAACAGATCAATAGTCAAAGGCAACAATTGGACCCTTTAAAGGCCGCTGATCCTCAAGCATACAGTGAACAGTTGGCTAAATTGAATACTGCTAAGATTAAGATTTTGAAACAGTCTAAGACCTCTTACACTTGGCAAACGCGTGAAGATTTATCAGGATTTTCAGCTTACGGAGAAAGTTCTGATCGAATCGCTGCTATCGCTAATGTGTTCCCAGTCTTCTTCTTCCTAATAGCGGCATTGATTACTTTTACCACAATTACAAGAATGGTCGAAGAAGCTCGTAGTGAAATTGGTACTTTTAAAGCCCTCGGCTACACTAAATGGGAAATTTCACGTAATTATTATTACTATGCAATATCAGCCGGCTTGATTGGGGCAATATTGGGATCACTTATTGGTAATGAAACTTTGCCACGAATAGTTCTCGCTTTGTATAAGCAATATATTGCTTTAGATTGGGTCGTTGACTTGCAGTGGTGGGTCATTTTGATTGCAGCAATATTCTCATTATTAGCTACTTTAGGTGCTGCCATAATTGTTATTAAAAAGGAACTTGTCGCAGGACCTGCTGCTTTGATGCGCCCAAAGAGTCCTAAGTCTGCTAAGAAGATTTTGTTGGAACGGATCAAACCACTTTGGAATCATTTGAGTTTTAATAGCAAGGTTAGTTATCGTAATTTATTCAGATTCAAATCCAGAATGTTTATGACAATTATCGGAATCGCTGGTGGAACGGCCTTGATTTTGACTGGTTTTGGGATTCAAAATTCTATTTCAGCCAGTGGTAATCGTCAATATTCAGAAATATTTGATTATCAAGCAGTCGTAAAGTTAAACGATAATAAAAATCTAAGTAAAGTTAGAAAGATTTTGAATAAAAATGATCAATATAAAAGCAGTACTGTTATTAATTCCACAACTGCTAAGTTGAAAGCCAATAAGCAACAAGTTAATGATGTTAACGTTTATACGCCTAAGTCGATCAAAAGCTTTGATAAGTATGTTCATTTAGAAACCAATTTACAGAAGCATCAAGTTGTTCTCTCTAAGAAGACAGCTCAATTATTAGAAGTAAAAAAAGGCGATACAGTTCATCTTAATGTAACGAATGGTAAAAAAGTTACGGTCAAAGTAAAAGCTATCACGCAAAACTTTATCGGACATTTCATTTATCTCAGTCCTGATATGTATCAAACGACTTTTGGTAAGCAAGCATCTGGTAATACTTTATTGTTGCATTTGAAATCACAAACTGAAAAGCAACGTAAAAATCTGGCCAATAAATTGTTAGATTCTGGTGAAGTCATGGGTACTAGTTATACGCATGATACCTTAAGTACGGTTTCAAAAATGTCATCGTCTTTGAAACCAATTATCTTGATTTTTGTTCTCTTATCAGGAATTCTTTCATTTGTTGTTTTGTATAATTTGACCAACATAAATGTTTCCGAAAGAATCAGAGAATTGTCGACAATCAAGGTCTTAGGCTTTTATAATAATGAAGTGACAATGTACATCGTGCGTGAGAATATCATTTTGACAATTGTTGGTATCGTTGTCGGTTATGGTGTCGGTAACTTGTTGACAGCTTACATTTTGAACCAAGCAGCTACGGAACAAGTTATCTTTCCATTGACTATCAGTTGGTTTGGATATTTGGTAGCAACGTTATTGATGATTGTCTTTACTGCAATTGTCATGCTGGTAACGCATAAGAAATTGCAACACATTGATATGATTGGTGCATTGAAATCTAATGAATGATTGAGGGTATTAGAATGAGTTTAGAAAATGATAAAGTCTTAGTTATCGGTGGTACTTCAGGTTTTGGTAAAGAAGTTGCCATCAAAGCTCAACATAGAAAAGCTGAAGTGTATGTTATTGGACGTGATCAAGCTCGAGTTAATGAAGTTAGATATGACGATGATATCCAAGGTAGTTCATTAGATGCGCAAGATCCTAAACAACTTACTCGTTTTTTTGAAAAATACGGTTCATTTGACCACATAGTTTCCATGTTAGGTGGAGCTATGGGTGGGGGCTTTTTGGACAGTCCAGTTGAAGAAATTCGTAAAGCTATCGAAGATAAATTCTTTGCCAACTTACAATTAGTCCAAATCGCCAGTAAGAATTTACGCAAGAATGGCTCGATTATTTTGACTTCTGGCTCTGGTGGTCATCCGTATGACGCCTCTGGTGCTATTATTGGTAACCAAGCCATCAATACGATGGTTGAAGGTGTAGCAGTTGAATTAGCCCCAAATAATCGAATCAATGCTGTCTCACCAACTTGGACTCCAACTGGTTTATGGCGTGATATGAATTCTAAGCAGTTAGCTAAACAAGAAGATAATGTGGCAGAAAACGTCCCATTAGGTAGAGTTGCCAAAATCGATGAGGTCGCATCTGCTTATATTTACTTGATGGAAAATGATTTTATTACCGGTCAAGTTCTTAAAGTCGACGGTGGCGTAGATTTGTAGTTAATGTGTTATACTTAAAGTCAACTTTAAGTGGAGGATGATGAAATGCCAGTAAAAATTGATAAAAAATACCGTATCGGTGATTTTTCTGAGATAGTCGGCTTAAACAGCCCCACATTGCGTTATTACGAAAAAGAAGGATTGATTAGACCACATCGTAATGAAAGTGGTATCCGTTATTACACTGAACAAGACGTCCGTTGGGTCAAATTCTTATTGCATCTCAAAAGTACTGGGATGTCGATCGATCAATTAAAGCGTTACGTTCAATTGCGTGCTCAAGGTGATTCAACTATTAACCAACGAATCGAATTGTTAGAAGAAGTTCGTCGTAATTTTGAGGTTGAGTATCAGAGACTGCAAGATGGTTGGACGATTCTTAACGATAAGTTGGATTGGTACAAGGGTAAACAAGGCGGACACATTGAAGACAGTGAAAGCTTTTCTGAGTATTTGAAGAATTTGAATCATGGGTATTTGGAAGATAGATAGTTTTTATGATGTCGGCTAGATTGTAGTTATATAAATTATTTAAAAAATTAATAGAGGATGTCACTAGAATTGCAGTATGTTGCTGTAATTCTGGTGACATCCTTTTTGTCTTGCTGAGACAAAATAATTTAGAGCTATCCCTTGACTTAAAGTCAACTTTAAGTTGTTTAATAAGATTATCGACTTAATGAACGGAGGAATAAAAATGGCAGAAAAACAAACAGCCGGACGTGACAATTTGGGAGAATTTGCTCCTCAATTTGCGGCTTTAAACGATGATGTATTATTTGGTGAAGTTTGGAGCAAGGAAAATGAACTTTCAGCTCATGATCGTTCAATGATCACTATTGCCAGCATCATTTCAGCAGGAAATATTGAACAATTAGATGCCCATTTAAAGATTGGCAAAAAGAACGGTATCACTAAAGATGAAATCGTAGCAGAAATTACACATTTATCATTTTATGCCGGTTGGCCTAAGGCTTGGAGTGCATTCAACCGTGCAAAAGAAATTTGGAAGGAAGATTAATTATGGCTAAGTATGAAGAATTAAAAAATGGTGGAGTTTTCCCCGTCGGAGATAAGAACGTTGATTACGCAAAATATTTTATTGGACAAAGTTATTTAGATAGCTTAGTAAAACCTGAAGATAATATTGATTTTGGAATCGGCAATGTTACTTTTGAACCAGGTTGTCGTAATGACTGGCACATTCACCACAATGGTTTCCAAATCCTTTTGGTTACAGGTGGCGAAGGCTGGTATCAAGAATGGGGCAAAGATGCTCAATTATTGAAACAAGGTGACGTTGTCGTTATCAAAGAAGGCGTTAAACACTGGCATGGTGCTACTAAAGATAGCTGGTTCAGTCACGTTGCTATTACTAAAGGAAATTCTGAATGGCTTGAAAAAGTTACTGATGAAGAATACGACAAGTTATAGAATGTAATCGATACCAAATTATCATTTAACCTACGGAATAAATGTAATATCATTAAAGTAGGGGTGATTTGAATGGATCAAGATTATAAAACAATCCTGAAAAGATTCAAAGATGAGGTAACGAGTGAAAATCCACTTTCAAAAGTAGAACAAGAATTGACTATTATTAGTGCCTTAACTGTTCTGCAAGCTAATGATGATTTAAAGGAACATTTTTCAGTCGCTTTGAATACAGTATCGGTTGATTTGATTCGTGAGGTAGTTTATCAATTAAGTCCGGCAATCGGTTCAAGCAAAGTTAAAAATGCACTGAAAATTTTAAATACAGTAACAAAAAAAGATGGACAACATTTTGCGATTCCAGAGGATACTTATAAAGCTGGATTAGAATTTCAAAAGCCACTTTATGGAAATGAAATTAAAGACTTAATGGCAGATTTGCCAGCTAATGCCGGTAAATTATTGCCAGAATGGCTCACAAAGAACTTTTTCGGCGATTACTATACTAGAGGTGCTTTACCAGTCAAAGATCGTGAAAGATATTTGCTGGCGGCTCTGATTACGATGAATGTCGATTTTCAAATTAAGGCGCATGCTTTAGGTAGCTTGAAGGCCGGTAATTCCGAATCAGAGTTAATCTGGACGGCTTTAACTTTGTTGCCTTATATTGGTTTTCCACTAGTAATTAATTCAGTACAAAAGATTCATCAAGCAAATGAATAATGTAAATTAGGCTGTGAAAACAGTCTATTTTTTTACATTTTTTTTACATTAAATAGATTATATATATACATCCCCACTGCATACTATAGTCAATGACATATGTGGAGGGAAATATCGATGTCGACAATTTTGACAAATGTTTCTAAGTCTTATGATTCGGATAAAACAGTTTTGAATGATGTAACTGCAGAGATTCAAACAGGAGAATTTTTCGTGATCGTTGGTCCATCAGGTTGTGGAAAAAGTACTTTATTGCGAATGATTGCAGGTTTGACTTCTATCAGTGAAGGAGAGATTCATATTGACGGTCAACTGGTTAATGATTTACCACCCAAAGATCGTAATTTAACAATGGTTTTCCAAAGTTATGCGCTTTTCCCATTCTTAAGTGTTTGGGATAACGTGGCTTTTGGATTAAAAGCTCGCAAAAGTACTTCTCAATCGGAAATTGAAGAACGAGTCAATGAAGCTTTAAAGATGGTTAATCTGGAAGAGTTGAAAGACCGCAAGCCACGCGAATTATCAGGTGGTCAAAGACAACGTGTTGCTTTAGCTCGTGCAGTTGCTAGTGACGCTAAAATTTGTTTAATGGATGAACCTCTTTCTAACTTGGATGCTCAGTTAAGAATTAAAATGCGCCAAGAAATTTATGCACTTCAAAGAAAACTTGGTTTAACTTTGATCTATGTTACCCATGATCAAGTAGAAGCAATGACAATGGCTGATCACATCATGGTGTTGCACGATTCACAAGTTCAACAAATTGGCACGCCAACTGAGATTTACAAACATCCAGCTAATGAATTCGTGGCTAGTTTCTTTGGAGTACCACCAATCAATCTGTTGCCTGCTACTAAGATTAATGATCAAACTATCAAAGTTAACGATGATTTTGAAATGTCTATCAACCAACAAGTTCCTGAAAGCGAATTCCAAGTTGGAATTAGACCAAATGAATTGATGCTTGAAAAAGTCGATGAACTAACAGCCAATGCAACGGTTAAGAGTGTTGAATTCCTAGGTGATGAAAAAATTGTTTATGCGAAAATGGCACATAACGATCTTGAAATTGCAGCGATAGTTGCTAGTGACGCTGAATTCAAAGCTTACGATACTATTCTAGTTTCAGCTACAGAAAAGGTACTGCTATTTAATCATGAAGGCGTCAATATTACGCAAATGGAGGCCGTAGTCAATGCTTAAGACTTCTACGACTGACGTTGTTCCAGAAAAAAATGTCCAAGCAAAACAACGTCACGGTTTTCGTTTAACTGCTAAAGATAAATATTTTGCTTCAATCTTTTTGGGTCCATCAATTTTGATTTTGGGACTATTTGTTTTTTATCCAATGTTTAAAACTCTTTATATCAGTATGTTTTTAACTAATACCTTAGGTAAAACAACAGTTTACGTTGGTTTTCAAAACTATGCTAAATTAATTACCTCACCAGATTTCATCTCAAGTATGTGGGTCACCTTCATCTATGTGTTAGCAGTAACAGTTTTGACGATAGCTTTGGGATTATTATTGGCTAACTTGTCTAGTCAAAAATTACCCGGTATCAGTATTTTTAGAACGCTTTACTCAGTAACAATGGGTGTCTCCGTAGCCGTAGCTGCGATATTCTGGTTATTTATTTTTAATCCTTCAACTGGATTCTTTGCTTTATTGAGCAATTGGTTGAATTTGCCAGTGGTAAATTGGTTGACTAGTCCTACTAATGCTATGTGGGCAGTTATTATCACAACCGTTTGGATGCATTTAGGATTTACTTTCCTAATTTTATTAGGTGCCATTGAATCGGTTCCTAGTACTTTGTATGAAGCAGCTGATGTTGAAGGAGCATCCCCAAGATATCAATTTTTCCACATTACTATTCCTATGATTTCACCAACTTTATTCTTTGTTTCAACGATTACGATCATTGATGCATTTAAGAGTTTTGGCTTGATTGATTTGATTACTAAAGGTGGTCCTACTAATGCCACTAATATGTTAGTCTATCGAATTTACAAAGACGCCTTTTACAGTGGAAACTATGCTAAATCTAGTGCGGAAGCAATTATTTTGACAGTTATTATTGCTTTCTTCACCTTATTGCAATTCAAATTCTTAGAGAAAAAGGTGAACTACTAATGACACAAATTGATGAAAGAGCAGCTTTGAAAAAATTCCTTAACTACTTGTTGTTGATTGTTTTAGCAATAATAATTTTGGCACCATTTTTTATTGGAATTTGGACTAGTTTTTTGCCAACAATGGATATTGCTAAGGGAAATCTCTTCAGTACTAATATTTCCTTCGATAATTATGTAGCAGCTTTTACTAAGACACCAATCTTACGTTACTTATTGAATACGTTAGTAATTTCAACGATTACGATGATTGCTCAATTAATTTTCTGTTCAATGAGTGCTTATGCGTTTGTCTTTTTGAAATTCAAATATCGTAAGACTATCTTCACATTATTTTTAATCACGATGATGCTACCATTTGAAGCTGAAATCATTCCTAACTTTGCGACAGTTAAGCAAATGGGCTTGCTAGACAATTATGCAGTTTTGATCGTGCCATTTTTAACTTCTGCTTTTGGAACGTTCATGCTTCGTCAATCATTCATGCAAACACCGATTGAATTAAAGGAAGCTTCGGATATTGAAGGCTTGAACCATTTCCAATTTTATTGGAACATTGTTTTGCCTTATAACAAAATTAGCATGATAACTTTAGGAGCGTACAGTTTCTTAGGTTCATGGAATCAATATCTCTGGCCAATGTTGACAACATTCAGTAACAATTCTCGAATGATTCAAAATGGTTTGAAACAATTGCAATCTGAAGAAACTTTCAACGATTGGGGAATGATTCAAGCCAGTGCAGCGATTATTGTTATTCCAACTATCATCGTCTTATTTATTGGTCAACATTACTTCAAATCAGGGATGAATGAGGGGGCAGTTAAATAATGTCTAAGTATAAAAAATTAGTTATACCATTGATTGCTGTCTTAGGAATCTTGTTAGTTGCAGTTTTTGGACATAGCCTTTCTGTTAAGTCAGCTGATAATCATAATCGAATTCCGATTGTTTTTTGGCATGAAATGGGTGGACCTTCAGAAGATGCCTTGGAAAAAGTAGTCGACGGATTTAATAAGTCACAAACAAAGTACAAGGTTATTCCTAAGTATCAAGGTACTTACGATGAAGCTATTCAAAAGATTTTGCAAACACACAATACAAGTACTTCGCCAGCAGTTTTCCAAGCTTTTGATATTTCAACTGCTCAAATGCTTCACAGTGGTTATACGACACCAGTACAAAATTTCATTGATGAAGATAATTACGATGTAAGTAAGATCTCTTCAGTAGCTCGTGCTTTTTACGCCAATAAAGGTAAGCAACAAGCTATGCCATTTAACACTTCACAACCAGTTTTGTATTACAATGCTAGTTTATTGAAGAAGTACAACATCACACCACCACCAGTTTCGCCTTCATACAGCGATATCACTAGAGTTGCCAAAGAATTGTATGAAAAGTCACATCACAAGGTTAAAGGTATGACCGTTCAAGTTTACGGTTGGTTCTTAGAACAAGCTTTAGCCAATGCCAATGCTCAACTAGCTAACAACAATGATGGACATACTGGTAATCCAACTAAAGTTTCTATCAATAATCCCGATACAGTAGAATTTTTGGAATGGATCAGAGAAAATATTAAATCTGGTGATTTCATCGACTATGGTTCAGGTGCTAGTGCGGGTGCCAATCAGACTGCCGGCTTCTTGTCTGACAAAGTTGGAATCTTCATTCAATCGTCTGCAAGTATCGGTCAATTAACTAAGAACAACAAAAATGAATTAGGAATCACATACTTCCCACATCCCGACAACAAAAAAGCCAATGGTGTAGCTATCGGTGGGGCAGCACTTTGGATTTCTAATGATAAACCAAAAGACGTTCAACGTGGAGCTTTTGAATTCATCAAATATACTTTGAAACCAGAAGTTCAAGCGCAATGGCAAAAATCTACAGGATATTTAGCCTTGAATAAAGATTCACAAAAGACATCCATTCTAAAAGATCTTTATGCCAAAAATCCCGAATCCAAAGTACCAGGTCAACAACTAGCCACTGCCAAAGCTAATTATTCCAACTCCGGTATTTTGATGGAAGGAATGCAACTAACACGTCAACTCGAAGAAATAGCTATGGAAACAGTCTATAATGGTGGCAACATCAAGAAGGCATTGGATACCGCTGATAAGAATATCAACGATAATTTAACGCAATTAAATCGAGCTAACGGATACAACTAAAAAAGAACTTCATTGGAATGTATAAACACTCTAATGAGGTTCTTTTTGCATATTATTTAGAATATCTGCGTAAATTAAACAAATTGGGTGGCAAGGCTTGTAGGAAAGTAATTCCTAAAATTAACAAGGCTCCCATCAATTCTGCAAAACTAACTTTCGTATTCAACACAGTCACTGCTAAGACAGTTGCCGTCAATGGCTCAAAGGCACTTAACATGCCTGTAGTAGCTGGAGTTAAATAGTTGAGACTTTGTAAATAAAATAAATAAGAAAACATTGTACCACCAGTGACAATGAAGATAATACAAATAATAGCTGTCCAGTTTAATTGTGGAACATGGGTCAGATCAGCAAAGGGTGCGAAGACGATTCCACCAAGTAACATCGACCAACCAGTAACGATTCGTGCATCAAAACGTTTTAATAATTCACGAGGTAATAGGGTATAGGAGGCCTGACTGATTCCAGCTCCAACACCCCATAAAACTGCAGCCGGGGATAACATCAGTTGATTGAGATGTCCGTGTGTTACTAATAAGAATGTTCCTAAAATTGCTAAAACAATCGAAATCATGTCGACTCTTCGTGGCATTTGCAGCTTTCGCAAAGAAATATAAATAATGATGAATAATGGCCCTAAGAATTGTAAAACGGTAGCTGTTGGCGCATTGCCATATTTGATAGCCATGAAGTAAGTATATTGAGCTGGTAACATTCCCAGTAATCCAAAAGCTAATAATTGAAAAATATAACGCGGCTTTTTTAGAATGGCAAATAGTTCTTTAGAATCAATGAAGTAGCACCAAATGACTAGCATTAAACCAGCAAAAAGCAAACGAATGCCGACGATCCACTGGGTGGGGATGTTTTCTTGAGTGAATAAATATTGTGCGATACTGCCAGAAAATCCCCATAGAACTGGTCCGGTAATCGCGTAAAAGAAACCTTTTTGCTTATCAGTCATGATAATCCCCCTTGACATAGGTCTCATGCTAACACATTAAAAAATTATTCCAAGATGTCCAGTAAAAAAATATTAGTTCCTGTATAATTTTAATTATCAAAGTAGGGAAGGGGATTTGGAATGCTAAAAATTAAAGATATTCGAAAGAATTTTGGCGATTTAAAGGCTTTAGATGATGTTTCATTTGATGTCGATGATGGTCATATTTTGGGTCTGATTGGACAAAATGGTGCTGGTAAATCGACTACATTTCACAGTATTTTAAACTTTTTGCATTATCAAGGGACCATCACTTGGAATAATCAACCAATTACTGAAGATGTTTTCAATCAAATTGGTTATTTACCTGAAGAGCGTAGTTTAATGCCCAAATTAACTATCGAACAACAACTTATTTATTTGGCTCGTTTGAAGGGGAAAACTGCTAAAGAGATTCGCCCACAAATCGATATTTGGCTACAGAAATTTGCGGTTAAAGGGACTAAAAAAGATAAAATCAAAGACTTATCTAAAGGTAATCAACAAAAAGTACAGCTAATCTGTACTTTGATCCACCATCCCAAGTTGATTATTTTGGATGAACCATTCAGTGGACTTGATCCGGTTAATTCTGACCTCTTGAAAAAAGCTATTTTTGAAGCTAAGGAACAAGGAGCGGCGATAATTTTTTCTAGTCACGATATGGAAAATGTCGAAGAGCTTTGTGATAGTTTAGTGATGCTGAGAAATGGTCAAGTTGTTCTGAAAGGTACTGTTCGTAAGGTTCGTCAGGAATTCGGTCGTACGAGGATTTTTGTAACAACCGATTGGACTAAAGAACAACTTGAACAATTGCCACATGTGATCAAAGTTGAACCGCAAGAAGAAAAACGTTTCGTTTTAAGATTAGATGATGAAACAGCCGGCAAAGAGATTTTTGATGAATTAACTCACGGTCAATATATCGAAGAATTCAATCAGCAACCACCAACTTTGAACGAAATATTCCGTTTGAAAGCAGGTGCTAAGAATGAATAAATTATGGATCGTCACTTTAGAAACTTTTTGGAGACAAGTTAAGTCTTGGAGCTTTTTGACCTTGATTTTGGGACCATTTATTATGTTTGCCATTACTATTGGAGCTGGATACTTAGGCTATCAAAGTGGCGGTACGAGTTCGGAAATCGCTGTTATCAGTAACCAACCGCAGCTTCGTCAAAATTTTATCAAAGAAAACAAAGACGACGTTATGAAAAAAGTTACCGATGTCAAAACTGCTAAAAAGAAAATGAATGATAACAGTTTGGCTGGATACTTGCTTTTGAACATCGATAATCAAAAAGTTACTGCCAAGTACGTTGGAACTAGTTCATTGAATTCATCTTTGAAGACTAAGGTGAACAGCTATTTAGCTAAAACGCAGCAACAATTAAATTTGGCTAATGCTCAACTTTCACCAGCACAGATTCAATCTTTAGCTCAACAACCAAGTTTTAAAGAAACTGTTCAAAAGAAGACGGGAACAGCCAATACGGCGAAAACCATCTCATTTTGGATCACGATCATCATGGTCTACATGATTTTAAATACTTATACAAGTATCACTGCCCAAGAAATTGCTTCCGAAAAAGGTACAAAAATTATGGAAATCATTTTTTCCAGTACAACAGCTGTAAAATATTTCTTAGGTAAAGTTTTCGGTGTTTTATTAGTTATTCTGCTTCAAATTCTGATTTATCTTTTCGGAGGCTGGGGTGCTTATATCTTTGCCCAAAATTCAGATTTGACTAAAGATATCGTCGCTCAAAATCAGTCATTGATTACTTCTGTATTGAAGAATCTCTTAAGCATCAACTTAGTATACTTACTCTTAGGAGTGGTTATCTTTACAATTTTAGCAGCTTTCTCAGGTGCTTTAGTTGCCAAAGTCGAAGATGCGGCTAAGGCTGCCCAACCAGTAATCATGTTGAACTTGTTAGCCTTCTTCGTAACGTTCCCATTCCAAAATAATCTCGATTCAATTGTCGTAAAAATTCTATCCTACGTCCCATTCTTCTCTTCATACTTTATGCCGTTAAGGATCATCAACAACGATGCCGGCAGTATGGAAATCGTCATTTCACTAGTAGTCTTGATGGCAAGTTGTGTCTTGTTAGCTTGGTATATTGGTAAAATTTATCAAGGTTTGATGCTACAAACTGATGATTCAAGTTTTTGGAAGAGATTCACTCGCGGACTTTCTTACAGTAAATAACCAAAAAGGCAACCTACTAAACTAAATTAGTAGATTGCCTTTATTTATTATCTAGAAGAATAATGCGTAAGTTTTAACCGCTACGATAGCACCAAGGATTGGAGCTACAACCGGTACCCAACTGTACTTCCATTGGGAAGAACCTTTAGGATTTAAAGGTAATAGAGCATGCAAGATACGAGGACCTAAGTCACGAGCTGGGTTCAAAGCAGGACCAGTTGGGCCACCGAATGAAACAACCAAACACATAACCAAGAATCCAAGACCGATAAAGTCGGCACGAGGATCAATGTGGTCTGAAGTCAACGCTACAGCACCGAAGACCAAGATGAATGTTCCAATAAATTCGTTGATAAAACCGTTCAAACGACTGTTTTCAGCATCGATAGTTGAGAAAGTTCCCAAGATACTTTCAACGTTTTCTGTTTTGTTATAGTAAGGTTTGTAGGCTGCGACGATCAACATTTGACCAAAGATTGCACCTAAGAATTGAGCGATGATATATGGACCAACTTCAGCCCATGGGAATTCACCATTGAAAGCTAAACCTAAAGTCATGGCTGGATTGATTTGGCCACCTGAGATGGGACCGAACATCATAGCCGGTACCATAACACCGATACCATAACCGAATCCAATCAAAATCCACCCACCGTGGAATCCTTTTGTTCCTTTTAATTCAACGTTGGCAACTGAACCATTACCGAGGGCAACCATGATAGCTGTTCCGATAAATTCAGCGATACAACGTACTAACAACGTATAATGCATAATTAATACTACCCCTAAATTTAATTGATTTGGCCTATCAAGATTTTTGAAATTTAGTAAAACACGAATATTAAAATCCACTCAAAAATGGGTTAAATCATATAAATTCGCAATAATTTGTCTTTTATGAGTGAATCTGGTTCAAATTTCACATAAAAAAATTGCTCCAACAACACGGGGCAATAATTACTAACATAAATTTCAAAATAAATCAAATGGTAAGCAACGTTTAACATTGTATCATACATTCCGAATATTTTTAGTTATTTTCAGAAAAATCGAATAGTTTTTGCTCTATAATAGAAATAATTCTAAAAACGAGGTGGAATGATGAAAGTTCTCAGTTTAGTTAACCTGAATAATTCATAAAAAAAGCCTTAGACTTTACAATCGCTTAAGCGATTGAT